>VOFB01003142.1_pt1 | contig 46207 bp, 66 predicted proteins | sample 5384141 | NCBI WGS metagenome assembly VOFB01 (sample SAMN12384721, study PRJNA508395) | human gut metagenome | isolation source: healthy gut A | host: Homo sapiens | reverse complement strand
TCATTGTACTTCGTTTGGTTACGTATTGCTAAATATATTAATTAAATTTATTTTATGGAACAAATGAGAAAAAAGAACTACGTTCTTTTAATGTAGAAGTTGCCAACTCTTTATGTTGAAGAATTGGAACAGCGGTTGAGAAGCCGATCCGTTGGCTATCGGTGGATTACTATCTGGGTGCGATGGAGTTATTCTTGTGTAAGATTGCGATGAATTACTGTGATTCATTGAAATGACCCATTGTTCAAGCGTGTGGAAGATTTCATTGTTGAATGGTAATTCCGTAATAATTAAGCTGATATTGAATCTATTTCGATTTGAAAGTATACTGACTCTATGTAACTATTTATTTTATATAGAATAATAATGTATTTTAGTTTGTATGGCCCTCACCTATCTGTTTTTGGACAGGAACTGAAAAATTCAGGAACTCGATGAAATGAAAGCAAGACTTAGTGAAACAGCCTGCGCGCTATCTGAAATGACGCACGCTTTTTTTGTGGTGGGAGACTACTGGTGAAATTTGGTCAAACTTCCACATTTTGCCATAGCGCGAACCTGATGGGCCGAACGAGGGCGGGCAATTACGCTTTAACCGGCAATTTTTTCCACAAAGGCCTATGAAGAGGCTCAAAAGTTCGACCTGTGCTCGCCTGCTCAACGCGTCAAGCCTATCCCCAACGGGAAGCTGCAGCGCCGACGCATCCTATTTCCATTACTGCGCCAACAACACCATTTATGGCACTGAATGAACTATGTACCAGGTACCTGCGCTGTCCCCCTCGTGTGCGACATGAGTTTGTCAGCCCCTCTCCAAACCCGTGGACGTAGCCGCTACGGCCTGATTTATGCTGGCGCACAGAGAAAAATGGCCCCGGTGTGACGGTGGTGATTCTCCGCCGCAGCCTTGCGGGCGCCGCTCGAAATGCACCGCGCTCAACTATGCCGCGGCAAAGGCGATTCCATGTACAACGCCGCCATGCTGGTTCCATCTATGTGCTGGGGCTGGTGGCAAAATGGAAGGAGATGTCGGAGGCCTGTCGGAAATGGCCCGGCGCAATGAGGAAAAAGCCGCCCACTGCTCTATGCCTATCTGGACGAAAAGCCATCTCTCTTCCACGCAGCAGTGCAAAAGGCATACCGCAGCCGCATGAACGTTACTTTCCGTACGGGCGACCGGGATCTGGTTTACAGTTTGCCAAAGGAAGCGGCAGCGAGGGTCTTTCCAATCTGAAAGGCCACCGTCTGGTGGGAGGAATGCGCGCCTCGCTGTACAATGCCATGCCCATCGAGGGTGTCAAAGCCCTGATCGATTTCATGGCACGCTTTGAAAAAAACATATCTGAAGGATTGAACTGCGGTATGTTTAAGGTAAAAACGGCTCAATCACATCTCTCCTTCCTGCATGGAGATCATGACCCCCGGACCGCTATGAAATTTTGGACACCATGGCCCGATCCGGACGCGATTTTTCGTCGGGCCACCGATATGCTATGAGTTCCATCGGCTCTGCGCTGCATTGCCCGCGGGAGATCGGCGTGAACTCCATCCCCTCAAACGCTGCAGCAAAGCCGGCATCGTGGTGTTCAACCTGGCGGCAGCACCCAACGCCGTCAGGAACTGTTCCTGTTCGGCCTGGGTATGGCCTCCGTGATCTGATGGGCGGCATGCGCTGGGTGCCTATTATCCCGACGTGCCTGTGGAAGTAGCCATGGAAAATCAAAAAAGAAAGCAGTTCGGGCCGGAATAACTACCGCAAGAGCATCGGCGTCATCGGCACCGGTAATGTTGGCTGCCTGGTGGCCAACATTGCCTGAACATGGGCATGACCGTATAGCCTGACTATGATCTTTCGGTCTTGCCGCTTGGCGCGTCTCCATCCGTGATCGTGGGATGACTTGGACACACTGCTGCGCAACTGCGACCTGTCACGCTGCACACACCCGCTGACCGACAAGGACAAGATGCATGATCAACGCCGCACGCATCGCCAAAATGAAAGCGGCGTGCGCATCATCAATTACGCCCGCGGTGGTGGACGAAGACGCCATCATCATTCGACGCCCCTAGAACGTTTTGTGACGGATTTTCCCACCGCCGTCTTATCCAGGAGCCAAAGATTCTGACCCCCACCTGGGCGGCACCACGGTAGAGCCGAAGCCAACTGTGCCCGCATGGCTGCGAGGAAATGGATGATTACCTGCGCACGGGCAGCATAAAATGCAAACATGCCCGACCTGCACATGGACGGTACCGGCCCACCGGATCTGCGCATCATTCACCGCAATCTGCCGGGCATGCTGACCACTCTGCTGCCGATTTTTGCCAAAAGATAAATCAACATTGAAAACATGACCAATAAATCCACGGCGAGGCGCTTATTCCGTATTTGATCCCTGATGCCGATGTGGAAAGAGTCCGTAGTTTCGGAACTCAAAGCTATTGAAGGTGTCCTCCGCGGCTACGCGTATTGCACTAATAAAAAATTGCGCCTCCGCCGGGCCGGCGGAGGCGCTGCCATTCTTTTGTCCTGCATCTCCCTGAACCTGGGCGATGCACGGGGGTGTTGTAACCATGGTTCTGCCAGCAGCAGAACCATTTTTTACCTCAATGCAGCAGATATCTCAGGCCGCTCCATCTTTGGCGCAACCCATCAGGCGCAACATGCCGAGCGGCGTACTGTACACTGTTCTGTCTCAATGCCCGCGCCAGCGAGCCATCGCCTCCCGTTCCTGCCTGCCGCAGTTCACGGATTACCGCGGTGCCGCGCTTTTTAAAACAATGGGGCTGTCTCTCCGCCGAGGCAGCGTTATTTGAAACAACCCGCCGCCGCTGCGCTCAGCCAGTTCCCACTGCAGCGCCGTCAGCGCCGGGCCAAAAACCATGGCTGCGCCCTTGCAGAATTTCTCCGCCGCCGCTCCGCCATGCCTCGAAGAACTTCGGCGGCACCGCCACTCTCCGGCAGATCCGCGGCCCAGTTTTTCTGCGGCGCTCCCCGACCAGAACCCTGCTTCGCCGAAAAAAGCTCCAGCGTATTGGTCCGGCAGCAGCCAAACGCCGCCCGCCACCAGAAATCGCAGGCCGTTTCCACCAACCAGCCGGCATAGTTCTGGTGCCGACGCGCACCGGATCCGTCGCCAGCCCCACCAGGCAGGGCGCCGGGGCATAGCGATCCTGCGCCGCTGTACCAGAACGCAGGCGGCAAATACCATGCTCACCTTTTCATGCCGTCTTCAGCAACACCAAACTGGATTCCATCCCGGCACCAAGCATTGCCGGGGAAAAGCCATCCGCCTCATGTTCTTCTCCGAAACTCTCGCGCCACAGCCCCCTCAGCCGCAGCAGATCTTCTGCCTTGGCAGCGCCCAATTGATTTTGCATGCCGCGCTATTCCTTCGGGATCAACAGTGCAGCGACACAGTAAACAATGGCCGGTTCCGATGCTGCCGATGCTCAGCAGCACGGCAAATCCGCAATACTGGGATCGATGTTGAAATATTCCGCAATGCCGCCGCACACGCACCGACAATGATGCAGGATTGGCGGGAACGATACAGTCTCTTCACAACCTTTATCCTTTCTTAACCGGAAGCAGATTGCCTCCCATGTCCACCCGGCCGCGGTGATGGCATTCCTGGTGAACTTCGCGATTTCGTCCAGCCGCACCATGGCGCCGTAATCCGACACAAGGTATATGCCACACCATGGCGCTTGGCCCGGCGTACGGCCGATACGGTGGATATAATATTCATTCCTCAAAGCACATCGTGGTTGAGAACACCGCATCCACGCATCATCCACATCGATGCCGCGGGCCGCCACATCGGTTGCCACAAATACACGCAGCTCCGTCCCGGAAACGCTGCATCCCTTCTCCCGCTTCACCTGAGGATATCGCCGTGGGCACACTCGACCTCTACCCCCCTATCTGCAAAAACTTGGTTGCCCGCTCCACCGCCGCTGGTGTTGCAGAACACCACGACCCACTCACCAGCGCTGTTTCAAAATGCGGAGCATGTGGTTTCCACACTGGCATCCGCGCCACATCGATGCGGTACTGGATAATGTCCGGCGTTCCTCGTCGTCCCGGACGGTGATCTCCTCGGCGTCGCGCTGGTAGACCCAGGCAATGTCCATCACTTCGCGGGAAATAGTAGCCGAAAGCAGTCCCGGGTTTCTGGGGGGGGATCTTGTCAAGATACAGGTCATCGTGGATAAAACCCATGTCCAGCATACGATCCGCCTCATCCAGCACGACGGTCTGCGTCCATATAATGGTGCGGCGCTTCATGATCGCTGAAACGTCCAGGCATTAGCCACAATAATCTGCGGATTGCGCTTGAGCGCGTTGATTTGTTTACCGATGGGCTGACCGCCCGTAGCAGCAGACCCGATTTTATCCTGCCAAATAAAAACGGCCAGATCCCGCAGTTCGTCAGTGATCTGCAGCGCCAGTTCCCGGTCGGCGCCAGGATCACAGCCCTGGACCCGCCTCGCTTTCCGGGTCAATATGTTCGGGATACCGAAAAGCAAACGTTTTCCGGTGCCCGTGGGAGCCTTTGCAGTCACATCCCTCCATTCCAGCATGGGCGGATGCCCCGGCCTGGATGGGTGTGGATACTTCATATCCCTTTTTTCTCGATCGCACGCAGAATCGGCTCGGACAGTCCCAGCGAATCAAACGCCTTGCGTCAGTTCCATAGTTTCTATTCCTCTATACCATAAATTTTGAACCTGCTGTGTGTTGGATATTATAGCATAGTTCCCTGTACCGTGCAACTTTTCCCCCCGCAGCGAAGCTGCTCCGCCGCCAGTGCTCCCCGCGCCGCGCCGCAGGCAAAAAGTTTTTGCTTTTCCTCTATATTTTTCAGTACCTTGTGCTATAGTGTATTTGTATTATTATGCGCTAAAGGAGCAAATGCGAATTATGATTACCATTACCGACCTGGGGTTGCAGTACGGCGGCAGCGTTCTGTTTTCCCACGCGGACTTGCAGTTCACCCGCGGCAACTGCTACGGCGTGATCGGCGCCAACGGCGCGGGCAAATCCACCTTTTGAAAATCCTGTCCGGCGAAGTGGAGTCCACCTCCGGCACAGTGGAGATTCTGCCGGGCACCCGCATGTCCGTTCTAAAACAGGATCAGAACAAATACGACGCCTATAACGTCATGGACACGGTCATCATGGGCAACCAGCGCCTCTATGACATCGGCAAAGAAAAAGAGGCCCTGTATGCCAAGGAGGAGATGACCGACGAAGACGGTGTGCGCCTGTGAACTGGAGGAAGAGTACGCAGAGCTGGGCGGCTGGGAAGCCGAGAGCGATGCCAGTCGTATCCTGCAGGGCCTGGGCGTAGGCGTGGGCTGCACCAGACCCAGATGGCCGATATGGACGCCCGGCTGAAGGTGAAGGTACTGCTGGCCCAGGCCCTGTTCGGCAATCCGGATATCCTGCTGCTGGACGAGCCCACCAACAACCTGGACATCGCCGCCATCAACTGGCTGGAAGATTTCCTGCTGGACTTCCCCGGCACCGTCATCGTGGTGTCCCACGACCGCCACTTCCTCAACACCGTGTGCACCCACATCGTGGACATCGACTACAACAAGATCAAGATGTACGTGGGCAACTATGACTTCTGGTACGAGTCCAGCCAGCTGGTGCAGCAGCTGATCAAGAACCAGAACAAGCGCAACGAGGAGAAAATCAAGGAGCTCCAGGACTTCATCTCCCGTTTCTCCGCCAACAAGTCCAAGAGCAAGCAGGCCACTGCCCGGCGCAAGCTGCTGGACAAGCTGACTGTGGAAGAGATGCCTGCTTCTTCCCGCCGCTATCCCTATGTGGCTTTTTCTCCCGACCGGGAGGTAGGAAAGGACATCCTCTTTGTCACCGACGTGTCCAAGACCATCGACGGGGTGAAGGTGCTGGACAAGGTCTCCTTCATTGTGGGCCACGGGGACAAGATCGCCTTTGTGGGCGACAATGAGAACGCTCACACCGCCCTGTTCAAGATCCTCGCCGGCGAGATGGAGCCCGACGAGGGCACTGTGAAGTGGGGCCAGACGGCCACCTTCTCCTACTTCCCCAAGGACAACACCCCTTACTTCGAAGACAACGACGACAACCTGGTACAATGGCTGCGTCAGTATTCCTCCGATCCCCACGAAACCTATCTGCGCGGTTTCCTGGGCCGGATGCTCTTCTCCGGGGACGAGGTATACAAGCCGGTGAAGGTCCTCTCCGGCGGTGAGAAGGTGCGGTGTATGCTCTCCCGGATGATGCTCTCCGGGGCCAACGTGCTCATGCTGGACCAGCCCACCAACCACCTGGATCTGGAGTCCATCGCCGCCCTGAACAACGGCCTGGAGAGCGTCAAATGCAACGTGCTTCTGGCCTGCCATGACCATCAGCTGGTGGAGACCGTGGCCAACCGAGTGCTTTGTTTTAACGCTGACGGCACTGTGACGGATTACCGCACAGATTACGACACCTACCTGGAAAAACCGCCGCCCATGAAGCGGAGGCATAAGAAACAAAAAGTCAAGACGTTTTCTGCTTTTGCGGAAATGTCAATAGTAAATGCGAAAAAAAATAAAAATTTATTTTTAGGGCATCAGGCGAGGGCGGCAATACACTCCCCGAAAACAGATTTCAGCCGTTTTCCATCCCAATATTTCACGCGGATAATTGTTCATCCATGCTTCCGCCGCTTCGATCTCCGCCACGGACACTTTTCGAAATCGGTTCCTTTCGGAAACTTCCGGCGAATCATTTTGTTCTGGCACTCATTTGACCCGCGTTCATACGATGAATACGGGTGGCAGTAGTAAGCCGCTGTCCTCCGCTTTCCCTTTCGCACCACGGACCGTTCCAACCTCTTCACGTCGGAGAACTCCCCGCCGTTGTCGAATGTGATCGTCTTGAATGCCTTTGCGAAAAGGTCCGCACCGAATTTCCGTTCTATGCGGTCCATTGCCTTTACAACACTTGCCGCCGTCCGGTCTTTGATTCTTGTAATGATTTCCCATCGGGTCAAACGCTCTGTCAGCACAAACAGGGCTTTTGACCCGTCTTTTTACTGTAAACTGTGTCGCCCTCCCAATGCCCGAAAGTGCTTCTCTGGTCCACTTCATCCGGGCGTTTTTCGATATTTTTTCCATACGACGCACGCTTTCCGGTCTTTTTAACTTTCTTGTATTCTCGCTTTCGCTTCGATTTCTCCGGCAAATTGCTGTTGGTCAGGGACAGGAAAACGCCCTGTAATGTAACTGTAAAGCGTGCTTACGCAAATCGAGGTTTTGAACGTCCGCCCCTCCAACCTGATTTCGGCAAAGGGCCGCGGCGGGCGAACGATCTTCCACGATAATCTTTCGTTCTATGTATTCCGCAAGCTCAAAGTCGCGCCCGATTTTCAGCGGTGCGCCTTTTGCGGCGAGGTTTTCGCGGTATCTCTTTTCCGCCCCGTCCGGGTTATAGCGATCTTCTGTAATCCATGTATCACCGTCCAAATACTGCCAGCGAGCGCGTTTGATTTCGCGGTAAATCGTGCTGATATGCACGTGCAATTCGTCCGCAATTTCCCGTTTTGTATGCCCCTGATTCAAGAGGGCTTCAATTTTATAGCGGTCTGTTTTTGATAAATGGCTAAATACGTGTCCCATGCCACAACCTCCACAAAGCAAAGAAACCCGCCCAATCCGGGCGGGTTTCTTCGTTCTCCTTGTTCTTGCGGGGTTTCCTCCGCCGTTGTGGTCATATTATAGCATTTGTTTCATACTCACGCAAGTATTTATTTTCGTTCTGCTCCGTCAGCCATTCTAAAGACACGTTTAGGACCCTTGCGAGAACGACAAGTTCGTAATCTGTCACGAACCGCGTTCCGATTTCGATTCGGCTTACGCTGTCCCGCTCCATCGTGATTCCCTCAACTTGCAACCGCGCGGCAAGGTCCTCTTGCGTGATTTTTAGGCGTGCGCGGGCTTCTTTTACGCGGTTTCCGCAAAGATTTTGCGCCCTTTATAGTCATATATCTTCATCGGTTGTTCCTCCACATGTGTTAAAGTTTCGTATTTTCTTGACTTTAACACGCGTACCGCCGATAATTGTGTTAAAGGTCAGAATCCAATAATTCCAATGGATTCAAACCCGCAAAAATACGGGTCGCCCGACACAACGGGCGGCGAAATGGAGGATTTCACATGAAAAGATTGCTTTCTCTTTTCTTGCGGCCTGTCTTGCCCTCTCCCTCTCCGGGTGCCTTGCAGACTACGACACGCCCAAGCACGCCGAATTGTCCGAACAGTACGACTTTTTACGCCGATTCGCAAAGCGCTTTCTTCCGGTATGGCGATCACGCCGGAACAGGCCGATGAAGTATTCATCGTCCTTGTGTCCTGCGGCATGGAAGCAAAAGTAACAAATGTCACCAGAAAGGCGGGCGACGACGGACATTGCCAAGTTTCCGCCGGGCTTTACGTGTACGATGTCTATTACACCGACGGCGTGGTTGACCGCGTGGAATACAACGGGGAGGAACTTTACCCGAACCCCGCCCCGGCTCCCGTAGAACCCGCGCCCACGGATGACCCCGCCGCGCTGGAAACTCCGGCCACGCTGGAACAGGCAGTTGACGACGCGATCACCGCGGCCAATGCCGAAAAAAAAGAAGATGTCAGTATTTACGACGCGGCCAGCGTCGGGGAAAGTTCGGACGGCTCCCTTTGTGGACATTTATCTTTCCGGGAAAGATAATCTAACCTCGAATATGGTTCGGAAAGGAATGCTGATGCAGGCCGCCGACATTCTGGAATCCCTGCAATCCGCGACGACATCGGGCGCGTAACGCTTTCTGGGCTTTCCCGCTCGTGGACGCTTACGGAAACACGTCCACCGAAACCGTGATGAAAGCGACATTCTACAAAAGATACCATCGACAAGATCAACTTCGACAATTTCGATTACAACAACATTCCGTGATCTGCGACGACTTTTTACCAGCACGCGGCATTGAACGGGTAAGAAAAAAACGGCGGGCATGATTCAACGCCCGCCGTTCTCTGCTCATTCGTCTTTCTTTTTTGCTTTCTCTGCCGCCGCCTGCACTTCCGCCGCGTATTGCTCCGGGGTCAGCCCAAAACCTCCGCCGCGATTCTGTCCGTCGCCGTTTCGATCAGGTCGTTCAGGCTTTCAAAGCCGCCAGCTTCTACCGCTTTTTGATAGACCGCCTTTTTCCCGATCTTTACATAGGGGTAAAGGCGGTCGTAATTTCGGCGTTCCACTTGTTCTTCGCCCGCGTGTTGCACGCATACTTTTTTTTCCATGTGTTCCGCCTCCTTTCTCCGCTGATTATATCATTTTCCGAATACTCACGCAAGTATGAAAAACTATACAATCTCACGTGAGTATTTTTGTGCAACTTCCCATCTTGCTTTTTCATACTCACGTGAGTATAATAAAAAACAGAAAGAGGGAAGCGAAAGCCGCCCACCCGCCGGGGCGTAAAAGAATACGGCGGGGGCCAACCTTACGGGCCGACACGAAAAGGGGGCCGACACGGTAAACGACAACACTTCAATTTCTGGTTTTTATATATGGGAGGTAATCACATGAAAAGTTTGAAATCGGCAAGGAATACTTCACGCGTAGCATTTGCGACAGCGAGTGCATTTTCTCCATCAAGATCACCGGGCGGACCGCGAAACCGTTTCTTATGAGTATATGGGCGGATCCCGCCGTTCCAAGATTCGCTTCGATGATTCCGGCGACTATATCCAGCCGGACCGCTATTCTATGGCTCCCACGTTCCGCGCTGAACGTGAGGTTCAGCCGGAGGAAGAAGGCCCCAGCCGCGGAGGAATCCGCCGTTTCCGTTCCCGCGGAGGACGCGGCCCCCTCCAACGTGATCACCATTTCCCAGCCCGCCGACAACGGGACGGTAATTGTAATGATCGGCCAGCGCGTCGAATGCGTCTGCGGTGCCTGCTATCCCGTGGAGGGCGGAACGGTAATCGGCTTTGAGGATGTCCCCGACGGGCGGTTCTTCCGCGGCGGCGTGTTTGCCCTGATTCGCTGGGACAGCCGCCCGGACCGTCCCGAACGGGTCCGCCTCTCCGACATTCACCGCCGCGGGTGGCGGTCTGCGGGTGGCTCTCCGCTGGGCGTGTTCGTAGCCGGATGATTTACCGGGGCGGCGCAAGCCGCCGCCCCCAAAGAATGGAGGTTCTGAACGAATGAAAAACTTAATCCGAATCGTGGAAGCGTCCGGGGATTTGTCCCTTTTCCCTGTCCTTTTGTGGCGGTCACGGGGCCGTCTATGCAGAATATGAAACCCCGTTGGGAATCGCTGGCGCGTCTTTTGCCCTGATTGTATGGCCCCGGAATTGACCCCGGCTGGGCGCAGACACGTTCCGTTGTTTGCGGCCTATGGAACAGGCGCACCCCCGCCGAAAGAAGGTGACTTCGAATGCCTTGCAACCCCACCGCATGACCCGGACGGCCCGCACCCGCTCCCGCAAGTTCTCCGGGCGTTGTGAATCCTGCGGAAAGCCCCTTTGCAGTTGCCGGGCGTATCAGTACACCGACGAAAACAACGGGGCGATCACCGCAAACGCGCCGTACCTCTGCCGCGACTGCTACGAAACCCGCTACGGTGTAAAGATACCGACGGAGGTTGACGCGTACAAGGCGCGCTTGCTGGGTGTGCTGGGCCGCTATGCCGACAGCGTGGAAGATGCGTCCGCCCGCGATCTTGCCTTGCGCGTGATGCGCCTGATTGAAAATACCGGTTGACCCCGCGCCGCCGAACCTCCCACGGCGGCGCAACTTTTTGAAAATTTTTCGTTTTCCTCTTGACTTTTCTATACTCACGTGAGTATAATAATAATCAGAAAGAACAAAATAAGCGGAGGTATTCAAGATGAAGGAGGACGAACAAATACCAGAAAGCATACATGACCGCCAAAGCCCGCGTTCAGGAAATTGAATCCCGGCAAGAGGCCATCGAAAAGAAGTACATTTCCGACAACGACATTGTCAATCCCGACGGCTCCGTTCCCGATTTCTGTACTGCATGGAGGACGACGCGGCCTTTGAAAAGGCGAACGACGAATGCGCCGCGCTGATCTCCGCCGCCGGGCTGGAAACTGAACTTTTTCCGCCCGCTCCGCTCTGAAAATTGCGGAAGATCACCTGATTGCCTACGGCCTGTCCCTTGCTCCCGCCGGGGTCCGGGCCACGTTGGAAAAGGCCGTTCAGCACAACGCCGCGACCCGCGCAAAGGTCCTTGACCTTGCGTTCCGGCTTGACGTGTCCACGGTCGCGCGTAAGATAAAGGCGGGCGGCGCAAGCCGCCGCCCGCTTCAATAAAAGAAAGGACGTTTTTTATGGAAAATTCGGGTTAGAAAAGCAGATTGACGCATGGAAAGAAAAGGTTCTTTCTGTGCATGACGGAGTGCGGCGCGGACACGCGCAAGATGATGATCGACATTGACAAGATCATTTCCGCGGCATTCGATCATATACCCTGTTTCCCCTGAAAATTTATAATCGCAAACAAAAAAGCCCGCCGGGGAATGACCCCGGCGGGCTTCGTGTTGTCGAATCGGACAGTTATTCACTTTCCGCGGGCGCGTCTGCTTCCTCTTCCGCGTCCTGTTTAATTCCGATTGCCAGCATGGTTTCGGCGGGCGGGGTTTCCACGTACTCTTTCAAATTCTCGTTGGTTCCCCCACGCCTTTTTCGCTTCCTCCAATACGGCTTCAATCATAGTCGCAATATCCTTTTTCCGTGAACAGCAGTTTCAGCACCGCCGGAATTCTCTGATAAATCCAGTCTGCGACGGCGGCAAACTTCAATTCGCCCGTCCCACTCCCGAACTGCTTTTCTGCCTGTGTCACAAGATTAAAAAGAATCTTCTTCAAAACCTTTGTTTCGCCGCGCTTGATAAGCACGACAACCAGCACAAGGAACGCGAGACCACAAGAACACTGTCCCAATTCGCGGCCAGAAATTGAATGATGTTCATAATTCGTTTCTCCTTTCGTTTTTACACAGCCCCGCCCAGCGCGCAAAGAAGCAGGTCAAGGCTCTGCAATTTCCCGTAGTTCTGCAACCAATATTCCGGGGTGATGACCCCGGCTTTCACCAGCGCGCCAACGCCCGATTTCACGTCCGCGGTTCGCGGCCCGGCCTTTTGTAACCTTCGCCGCGGCCTGCGTGAACAGAATATCCAGATAGGCCACCTTTCCGCCTGCGACGGCGTTTTCCAGTAGTCCGGGGAGTTGATGACCCCAGCCGGCCAGCTTGTCAATGGCCGCGTCCGTCGCTCTGAACGTCCGCCGCGTTGACCCAGCCGTAAACCGTGGACCCGCCGCCCGCCTGCTTTGATAAGGTGGTACGGGTGTTTCGCGCCCCTTTGAAATCATGGTGACTTTGCCGGGCCGGGCTTACAGGCTTTCCGCTTTACCGCCGCCGCGTGGTGTAGTGCGTGTTGCCCGTAAACTGCACCACGTCGCCCACGGCGAACGCCAGCGCGCCCCGCTGGGCTTCTGCGCCGTTCCTGCGCCGCCTGTGGCCGCGCCTGCGGTGTCTGATATACGGCAACTTCCCGTGCTTCGTCCACTTGCGCCCGTTCATGCCGGAAATAGCGCCGATGTTCAGGCACGCCGTCACCTGCACGCAGTTCTTGAACGCCGGGGAACACTCAATCACCTTTCCTGCCGCCGAAAACGCCGATATGACCTTCAGCCAGACAGCTTCCCCCGGAACAATCTTGCTGAAATCGGTGGAAACGCCGGAACACTTCGAATCATGGCCGATGTTCCGGCACCGCCGGAGGCATAGGACGCGCCGCCGTAGGTTTGGACGCGTCGCCGTTCCAGCCCCAAAACGCCCTTGATCATGCACACGCAGTCAAAGCCGAAAACGGGCGGGTTGCCGCGGCCTTGATCATGGCCGTGCGCGCCGCCTGTTGTAGCTGTGGTTCTGGCAGTACCGGGACACGTTGCCCCCGGTCGGGGCGCGCCGAAACAGCCCATGACGTACAGTGTCTTGTAATGGTCCAGATGTCTTGCAGTTTCTTGATGAATTCAGACGCTTTCATTTTGCCCTCTCCTTTCGCGTCTGTGGGGCGTTCCGGCCCCCAGCCGTGATATTTGACCCGCCGCCCGCTCCGGCCTGTCCTGCGCCGTCGTGGCCGTCAGGCCGTATGATTCGATAATCTGAATCAGCTTGTCCGGGTAGTTCGGGTCCGTGGCGTAGCCCTGCCGCCTGATCGCCCGGCAAGCGGTCTTATAGTCCCCGCTCCCCGACAACGGCTTTGTACCGGGCCGCGCCCGTCAGCAACGCCGAATGGTCCTCCACGCTCTCTTCCCAACTGTCGTATGCCCGGAAAAGGGCCGTCACGGTGGTAAAGTTCTACGCCGTCGTAACACTCTTTGCGTTTTCGTGCTGTAAACCGCGGCCTTTCCAGCTTGTCCCCGGCCTTGATGCCGAACAGGGCGTTTGCCTTGACGGTCAGGCCGGATTTTCCCCATCCGCTTTCCAAAATCGCCTGCGCGATTGTCGGCAAGCACGCCGCTTTTCTTCATATCCGCCGCGGCCAGCGCGCCCACCCGCTCAATAAATGCTTTCTGTTCCTGTGTCATTTGTGTTCCTCCGCTATGGCTGAATGTTGTTCAGGTCAACGGGCATTCCCTCCGTTTCCTCCTGGTTTGCCTTCTTGATTTTCACAACGTTTTCCGCCTTTGCTTTCCAACTGTAAAGCCGATTGCCGTTGCCGCCGGGGTTCCCCATAGGCGAGGAAAACGCAAGTTGCGACGGGTCAGGATGACGACACGAACGCCGATGACGAACCCGCGAAATAGGTTAAAGCACCGCCGAAAAGAACCAGTTTTGAAAACTCGATCTTTCAGCGGTCCCTCTTCCGGCGGCTCCGCCGTCCGCCAAATAGGACCGCGGCAATTCCACCGATTAGCCCGGCGGCGGCGCTGATAAGGTAAAGCGTTTCACACCGCCTTTCGCAAAAAATCATGCTTTATCAATCTGTCGTCGTAAACTCGTTTGATGTTTGCGACGGCGTGTATTGCGCGGTTGTTGATATACTCTTTGTGGGTGTCGCAATATTGCTCGTAAAGTCAATTTCGCTTAAAACTTCAAAATTCTTCCCGTGTGGGGAATATCCCGCAACAGTTCGTTGTTGAACCGTAAAATCGCGGCCAGGTGCATGTCTGCGTTGCGCGTCGTCGTCTTGATGTGATCGTCAAAAGGGTTCTCGGGTTTCTTCTAACTTCTCGATCGTCCCCGTTGATCGCCCGCCCGACGGCCTTTCCGATCGCCGTCCACGGATTGACCTGATAGGGGCAATCTGAACCAACGTCAGAAGCACCGGCAAAAGCCCGACAATCCCACCGCCGCCGGACAGAAGTTCGGCGATTGTCACGTTCCTTCCCGTGATAGAATGGCCCCGGCGCGGTACAGGTCCGCGCCGGGGTGTTCGCACCTCCATGTCACTTCCCATCCTGCGGATAGTCTGCGGGGGGGAATAGGCGTTTGCGGTTTCCATTGTGGACCGATAAACTTTGCCGTCAGTCCACAAGCAGACTTCGCCCTTTTGGTAGGAATCTTCCCGCCATCGTGGGCTGAATGAACGGTTTTTCCTTTTGGGGGTCTGTGGTGTGATATGGGACCCATTGCGCCGGAGGTTGCCCGGCTCAATATCGGGGTTGTTCTTGTTGTCGTGTGGTTGACAGCACCGCCACACCTGCCCGTCGTGAACCCGCACGTCGTCTTTCTCATATTTTCCGGGCTTCATTCCTCGAACAACGCTTCACAAACCACAACGTCGGTTCCCGTTCGTTTCCGGCCTTGATTTCGTCGTTCATGGTCAGCCGGGCGGACATGACCGCCGCTTGCATGGCCGGGGACGCGCCCCCCGCCACTCTGCTCCAACTCCGAAACCTTGCGTTCCAGTTCCGCCCCTGCGCGGTCAACTCTTCAACCGATTTCGGCTTGTTCTTGATGCTGGTCGCCTTGTGCTGTACGCTCATTCAAAATTACCTCCACGGAAGAAATAAAGCAATCCCCGCTTGCGCTGTTCCGCTTCACCTTGATTCGGAAATTGAATCCCCATTCCTCCGCCGTCTTGCTGTCGTTGGAAAGGAAAAACTTGCTCCCGCTGGTGACGGCCTGCGTCACGTCCTCCCACGCGGGGGAATCGTCGTGGCCGTTGTTGCACGCCTCCACGGTGAATTCTGCACCCGCCGGAATCTGCCGGGTGATGGACATAATCGCCTTTGTCACCATGTCGTCGGCTTCAAGAGGCGTTGCAAGGGTCAGTTCGATTTCAGTTTCGTTCTTGCTGAATGTGTAAGTCCGCGTCGCGGCTCCGCCGTAATTGTCCGTCGCCGTCACCGTCAGCGCGTGGGACCCCGTTCAACAGCTTCCGCCATTCATCCGCGGTGACGCTGAACGTGTATTCCTGCCCGCTGGTCGCGGCGTAGGACCGCTTTTGCGTTCCGTCGATCTTCTCAACGACGGTGATCGTCTGGCCGCTGTCCGGGTCGGTGACGGTGTATTTCTGGTCGAACGCTCGGTCTTTGCCCCAAAGGTCCGTATCTGTCCCGCTGATCGTGGGCGGCGTGTTGTTGATGACTGTCCGTGTCGCGCTGGTTTTGTACGCCGATTCTGCGCCCGCGCTGTCGTATGCCTTGACCCGGTACGCCACATTCTCCCAGCCCTTTGTGATCTGGTCGGTGTACGTCCGGTTGATTCCTTTAGAGACTGCGCCCAGCCGCCGCCGTTGTACTGCCGTTCGAGGATGTACCCCGAAAGGTTGTTGTCCGGGTCGGTGGAGGTCCCCACGTCACGGTCAGTTTTTCTCCGCCCCGAACGTCGCTCGGAACGTCGATGGAATCCGGGACCGACGGGGCGCGGTTCCAAATGATCGTATATGCGCCGTCCGAATCCGGGCTGTCAGATACCAAGATTGAAGATTGCAGATTGCAAAGCGGGCGAACGCCCCGCTGCCGTGGCACGCGTTGCCCCAGTCCATCGCGCCGGAGGAATAGACGGAGCGGACGACGTACGAGTACGACGCATAAGCGTCCGCAAGCCACCAGTACCACGGGTCATTGACGTTAAAACTGCTTGTCTGGTATTCGCTTTTTGATACGCATTCCGCCGTTGGCTTCGCCTTGCGGGAATTGTCATCCGTAAATAGCGCAAGTTTGCTTCCGGCCACCACGTCGCCCGACAATCCAACTTCCGTTGACGTGGCAAAGAAAATCTTGTCGGTGCATGTTTCTGTTCCGCCGCCGTCCACCTGCGCTTTTCCGACGGTCCGGTTCGTGGTCAGCAGGGCGGCAATGAAATTCGCGGAGAATCCCGCCAGAAAGCCCGCTTCTGCCTCGTACTCGTTGTAGTTGTTCCACACATTCGAGTTGTTCGGCGGCGCGTCCTGCCCGTGCTGGGCCGCGTACCACGCGCCCGCCCCCGCTTGACTGTTCAGCCATCGACGGATATTTGACCAAATCCAGCGGTTGTTTCCGTAGGAACGGCGGTTTCCGTCGTTGTTGCTCGGCTCCATAGCGTCAAAGCATTTCAGCGAGATAATGCGCTCCGTGATCAGCGTGACAGGAATTCGCCGGAAACCCGGCGTGGTTCTTGTCCGCGATTTTCCAAATAATCGGTTTCCCGTTGTAAAGCGTCCCCGTGTCCTTGACCAGCGCGCCAACGACAAGGGAACTTAAACTTTTTGCCATTGTTTAACACTCTCCTTGAATAATTTTTTGAACAGGCGGTCCGTTTCCCGGATAAGGTGGTGACAGTTGCCCTTTTCGGCGTGGCTCCGCCAACTTCCGTATGACTGTTCGATTGCCGCAAGGGTAATTTTCCCCTTGTCCAGCAAGCCCCGCTGTTTCTTCAATTTCCGTTGCTCGTTACATTTGCTGTTCCTCCTTACCTTTCGCACGATCTTCCCCGTGTCGGTCATATAGGTTCGGAATCCAAGGAAATCAATTCCGTTCCGCAACGGGAAAATATTTGTCTTGTTGTTCAGTTTCAGTCCCAGCCCGGCCACGTACTTTTCAATCTCCCGGCGGCAATACTGCAAATACGCCTTGTCCTCGTGAATCAAGTAAAAGTCGTCCATATACCGCCCATAATAGCGGATTCCCAATTTCTCTTTTATGAAGTGGTCAAGCCCCGAAAGGTACATGACCGCGAACCATTGTGAAGTCTGGTTGCCGATCGGAATTCCGGGGTCGTCCGTGCTGTCAATGATCATGTCGACAAGCCATAGAACGTCCGGGTCCCGGATGAAGCGGCGCACCATTGCTTTCAATGGTTCATGCGGAATTGAGTAGAAATATTTTGATATGTCGCATTTCAGAACCCAGCCGTCCGCATAATGGGCGGCGCGCGGGTCGGGCCGCGGCAACCCCTCCTCCCGGCACCGTTGTTCTTCCCCTGCGCTTTCCGCTCGAAATAATAGGACCGCATAAACACTTCCAGTCGATACAGCCCGTCATGCGTCCCGCGCGCCCGGCCTGCGACGCGTAGTTGTCGCGGATAAAGGTGCGGGAAAACGCTGGTTCTAACACATTGTCACATAAGGAATGCTGAACCACCTTGTCTTTGAACGCGTTGGTCATAACAATGCGTTCTTTCGGTTCGTAAACCCGAAATACGAAATATTCCGACGGGCGATAGGTTTTGTTCTTCAGCATTTCCGAAAGCAGGCACAGGGCTTCCAGCAGGTTTGCTTCAAACTTCGCAACGCTTTCTTTTTGCCCCGTTTGCCCCGGCGGGCTTTTTTAGAAACCCTGCGTACAGGTTCCCGAAATCGTGGACCCGCTCGAATTCTGTTTGTTGCATAATAAAAATGCTCCTTGCCGTGTATAGAATCCGCCTTTGCGGGGACGGTAAGCGGTCCTGCGCCCGCCGTCGCAATGCTTCATCATCGGACCCCGCCGCGCGCCCGCGCCGGGCGGAAGCTGGTTCCCGTGGGCCTTGCTTCACCAATCTTGTGTTTACCGTCGCGCTGTCACCGCGGCGGAGGGATGCGGCTTCCTTTGATAGTGGTCCTCTGTTTTCAGCCGTTGGCTTACTCATTCGCGGTATTCCACCGAAGCGGGCGCACACCCCTGTTGCCGTTGTACGCGTTGTTCCAGTTCATCGCGCCGGAGGAATTGACGTTGCGGACGTTGTACGAATTCGACGCTACAAGCCGCACCCCAAGAAAAACGCCCCGGCGATCACCGCCGCGGCGCATTTCCCGTTGTTGGATTCTGTGAACCGTTCGAGGTCCTTTTTCCTCCGCCTGCCGTCGCAATGCTTCATCATCGGACCCCGCCGCGCGCCCGTGGCGGGGCGGAAGCTGGTTCCCGTGGGCCTTGCTTCACCAATCTTGTGTTTACCGTCGCGCTGTCACCGCGGCGGAGGGATGCGGCTTCCTTTGATAGTGGTCCTCTGTTTTCAGCCGTTGGCTTACTCATTCGCGGTATTCCACCAAAGCGGGCGAACGCCCCTTGTTGCCGTTGTACGCGTTGTTCCAGTTCATCGCGCCGGAGGAATTGACGTTGCGGACGTTGTACGAGTTCGACGCTACAAGCCGCACCCCGAAGAAAAAACGCCCTGGCGATCACCGCCGCGGCGCATTTCCCCGTTGTCTGGATTCTGTGAACCGTTCGAGGTCCTTTTTTCCAACTGGCCGTCATCCGTTTTACTTCCACGGCGTACTTTGTCCACGCCGCGCATTGCGCCGTTGAAATCAGGTTCTTTCTGTTCGGCCAGTTCGATCAAAACAGCATGTCTTTACAACGTGAAAGGGCCTGTTTCTGTTCATACCGCCGTTCCCGGAACTCTCCCGCGTCCTGAACGTCAAGTTCGTTCGCGTCCTGAATATGAATCACGATTTCCCGCGCAAAGGTCATCAAATCAACCGCAGTTTTCCTGTGCCGCTTCGAAAGCGGCGGGCGGTGGTCATGTCGTAGGTGTGAAAGGCTAAATCTTTCGCTTTCGTGATGATGATAAATTCTTTTCATCCGCCACGCCGCAAGCACCTCTTTCCCCGGATTTTTCGATCTCCGACGGGTCCCCGTCGAACCGAATCCCCATTCCGTGACAGTTAGAACCGCCTGTGCCCCGGTATAGGTCCGCCCGCTGATCGTCAGTTCGTCAGCGTCGGAATCGCACGCGGCGCAAGGCGGGTCCAGCCGTAAACAGATTCCCAATGATGCAGGACAGTTCCGCCGCGTGCAGGCGTATTCCTCAACATTCGATTCTGTTTCGGGCCGCGTTCCAAATGCCCTTTTGTCATAACCACCCCGTCGAGGGAATCAAATTGCACAAGGAACGGGTTTCCGGTGATGTTGTTGAACAGTCCATCTTCCACGCGAAACGCGGCTTTCCAGCCCCGCAATCGCGGACAGGGCTTCCGCCGCGTCCGCCTCCGCCTGCTCTGCGGCCTCCGCGCCTGCGTCCCACGCGGCCCGCTCGCCCGGCTGAACGTGAACTTCTGTGTCCTCCGTGTGGTCGATCAGTCCGGCAATGGCCGTGTCATAGTTCCCCATCGTCGTGGGGTTCACGTGAATGTCGCTGTTGTTCGCGTGGTCGTTCAGGGCGGTAACATCTGCCTTTTTCTCAAACTCCGCGGCGTGCGCCGTCTGCGACGTGTTGTGGTCTGCAAGGTCCTTTTTCGTGGCCGTTACCACGTTCGGGTCAATGACGAAAGAGATCGCGCCCGTGTTGGAAATTTCGATGTGCATAGTCAGTTCAATTTCCCCGGCGGCTCCGCTGGTGATAATGACCTTTTCCGTGTCCGGCGTATTGCAAACGGCGATCATGTTCGGCTCTTCCGCGTCGTCGAACACGCCCATTTCCCGGATAGTCCAGCCGCCCACGTCGGAGGGGACCACCGCCACCACGTCAATCATGTTCGGGGATTTCTCGTTGACCTCCACGCGGTTTACCTTTCCGCGCCATTTCTCGCCCTTTAGGGCGGTCATGGTGGAATTCGGCTTGTAGTAGCTTCCGCCGCCGTCGCCCACGGCGAGGGTTGTAATATTGACTTTCTGCCCTCCATGACTGCTTCCGTGATAAGCTGAACGCCTACGTCGGTCACAATACTTCCGTATTTGTTTTCGATTTCTGCCATTGTTACGCCTCCGTTCTGTTCTGCGGGGAAGATTTCAAGTTTCCCGGTTTGCTGAATATAGGCGCATAACGCGCGCCAATCTGCCCCCATCTTCCGGTAAACATGCGGGTAAATGTCCACGCGCACGCCGACGGTGTGGCCCGCCCCGGCCTTGATGCGCGCCGTTTCCTCGATGTCCTCCGCAAGATAGGTAAACTTCCAGCCGCACGCCGACGGAATGGACCGCCGCCGTGAATACTGCCGCTTTTTTCTCAATCTGATAACTGATTGCTTCCAAATGGGACCGCAGGTTTTTATAAAAACGCACCTGCTCCAAAACCGCCGCTTGCCGGTCCGCCGATACCCCCGATTCCGTCGCGCCGATGATGACTTTGAACATGTACGGTTCTCCGCCGTACTCGAACCACTCTTGCACCCGCGTTCCGGGGAATACCGCCCCAGCGCGGTTTCGACGGCGTATTTCGTCCCCAACCTCCGGTGAACGCGCACGCTGTCCCGAATGGTCCGCCGCTTGACTTCGATAGGATAGGAATAGTCGTACCAATCCACATGCAGGTCATAGGCCAGCACGTCAAGCGTCTGTTCGTCCAGTTCGTCAATCCGGGCGTATATGATGTTCTTCCCGATCTGCCGGACGGTCCCTTGCAACTGCTCCGCAATGACCCGCGCAAGGGCCGTCATGGTCGGGTCGTTTTTCAGGGGGGGGGAGGGACCGTGTATAATCTGCCGAATGCAGTTCGTTGTCATTCACTTTCCGCACCCCCGTTCGTAACGGTGGTCGTTCCGATTTTCGCAACCTGATTGTCTTTCACCGTCGCAAAAGGCCGGGGCGCGGACCTCCACCCGCTTTACCCGGCTTGCATAAGCAGTTGAATCAAATAGGACGGGTTCACGTCCCGCCCCATCTTCTCCGCCTGCCATTTCTTGAACGCGCCCACCGCCGCGTTTACGTTCTCCGAAATCACGTCGTCGCTGATTGCGCCGCCCTCCTGTGTGTAGTAGGTCACGTCGATGTTGTATGCCACGGTTTCCGGGGCCTTGACGGTCACATGGTCCGTCAGCGGGCGCACCGTGTCGGCGTTCAGAATGTCCAAAACCTCTTTCAAGATTTCTTCCTCTGGCAGTTCTCCGCCTGTCAGCAGAACGCGCACGTCTACTTCTCCCGGCTTCGGGGACGTTGCTTTCACGTCTGCGATCAGCGCCGACGCGGATTTTGCGAAATACTCATACCCGCCCATCGGCCCCGCTGTGGAGTATGTTTCCACGCTCTCCCGTAGCCGTTCATAAAATGCCGCGTCGCTCTCTTCATCTGCGCCGCCCGCGCTTTCCGTTGTGTTCGACACGCTTTGAAAGTAGGGGAACACGTCAACCGCCTGTTTGATTTGCCCCGGAACAAAGCCGTTCCCGATTTCTCCCGCCTGCGTGCATTCCGCCGCCACGTCGCCGGACAACTGGCCCGCCGGAATGGTCAGGTCTTGAGGCGTGGCAAACACAACGTCGCCGTCCGGTGTTGCACGGGTCCCTGCCGGGATGACGGTCGCGGTGTCAAGTTTGATGGACAGCGTATAGCGCAAGGTTGTTTTCGCCTTTTCCGGCTCCAATCGGTACGTGTCCTTGAACAGTTCCGCGAGGGAATCCAGATATTCCCCCTCCGCGTATCGCGGCACGTTCTGTTTTGCCGAAAAGTCGATGTTCACCCGCTCTTGAACGATGATGTCCGCCACCCACAAAATGAAAAGCCGCGCCGGGTCCGCCGGGTACAGCGTGCGCCCGGTGAACTTCTCGTATGACTGAATCAACGCGTTCACGATTGCTTCCGTGTCGGTTTCCACAAAGGAAATATCCGGGTAACTCCCTATTCGTCGCCGTCAATGATCTTCACCTCCACAATGGGAATCAGGGTCCCCGGCCTGTCCCCCAACTCAAAGGTCACGTTTTCCACCTCTGCCCGCGGCTCGAATTCCTCGATCGCTTCGAGTACCTCCGAAATCAAGATTGACTGCGCCGCCGGAATCGGTTTATCAAAAACCGTTGCGCCAGCCCCAAGCCCCGCTCCAACGGAACGGAAAAATTTCGGTGTGGAAAGGATGACCGCCACGTTCTGCAATACCTCTTCCGTGGTGTCCTCCGGCGCGAGGTTGATTTTTTCAAGGGCGTATGCCTTTACGGTGTAAGCCATCGTCCGCCCCTCCTATCTGCTCGAATATGATTGCATGGTTACATTGACCGACGCGGCCAGCAGGTTCCCGCCCCGGTCGTATCGTTGCAGGGAATTTGACAGTTTGGTGATGACCCACTTGTTCGTCCCATACGCTTTCGGGCCGATGATCAGATAATGGGCCTCGCCCCGCCGCATGGTTTGAAGCAGGTTCGCAACCTCCGCAATGGGGTTCACGCCCAAAAGACGGAAAAAAACATGGTGAAAGACATGCTTTCCACGTCCTGCCCGGTGAACTCAAAAGCGGCTCTTTCAAATGCCGCTCGTGCGTGGCGTACTTCACCGAACTTTCCCATTTCAGATCGTCAAACGTCTTGATGGATGACCGGGAAACGTAAAGGTGAACGTCCCCCAGCTTCCGATTTCCGCCATCGTCAAATCCCCCCAATCACGAACCCGTCCCCGTCCTCTGTCGGGAGGTAGATGCAAAGCACGTAATCCCCCGGCGACGGTAGCCACGGGCTGATCTTGACGGCGTGGCTGTGGCCCGCAAAGGCCGCGTCGCCGCTTCCGCCGCTCTCGGTTTCCGTCCGTTGCGGCGCGTTCTGCGCCGGGATGAATGGCGCATTTTCAGAACTTTCAGTTCTCCCGAAACAATCGGGCTTTCTCCCTTGTCCGAAAAGGTCACGCGGGCCGTTCGGTTCCCTGCGTTGACAGAAGAGACGATGCCCGTTCGGACCATATTTTTCAAAACGGATAATTCGCTCATTTAGTAGCCCTCCAGCACGCGGCGCAAGGTCAGATCGGTTTATACCCGCTTCGGGATATGGAATGCGTCGCCGTTTCGATGATGTACTTTCCATCGAACGCCCCGTACCCTGCCACCTGAACCGTTACGCCCGCCACAAGGCGCGCGTCCCCAGCCAGCAGACGATGCCTTGAATTCTCCTTTTGTTCTTTTCCCGTAACCGCTTCATTGCCAGTTGCCGGGCCTCTTCACGGTTTGATACCTTTTCGTTGATTTCCAGCGTTTGGCCGCTCTTGTCCGCGTCCCGCGGGGTGTAGGTATATTCGATCGTCGTCCCCGTGGCCGGGTCTGTGTAGGACACGTGGCATTTGCTGTACGCGGTGTCGTGCAGGCTCGTGGAAAAAAGAATAGCTTCCCACGTCTGCTTTTCCCCGCTGGATGGTCCGCACCGCGTCTTTCTGCTCATACGCCGCCGCGTCAAACAGGACGATGATTTTTGCCGTGACTTTCAGGGAGATTCCAGCCGCTTTGCAAAGCCGCTGTAAAAAGGTGATGTCGGATTCCTGCATTTGCTCTTTCCGCTGATAAAATGGGTCGGACGCAGATTCAAACATACAGGTAAACCCGTTCGCCCCCGCAATCTCCTTTGCAATGCCGGAAAGCGTGTATTTCTCCCACGCTTTCGTCTTTTTCTGTGTCCGAATGGTGGAGGCGTAGGGGATAGACCCGGCCTTGATGGTCGCTTTTGCGGGCGGGCCGCTCCCGTCCACGGTGTCGATTTCAAAAACACCGCAGTCAAGCACCCGGTCTTTCCCGTCCGATTCCCAATTCTTTTTGCACAATCACGGCGGAGATTTCCGCCCCTTTGACGCGGAGGGCGTATTCAGCCAGCTTCCCAGCCATACACCCTCCTTGTCGTCAAGCGATAGTTGCAGGTCGTCCGTTTTATCTTCTTCGTTGTCCGTGTAGGTCAGCGAAAGAAGATGCTGTTGATGTCCGCCGAAATATCCACCCCCCGAAAAGGTCAGGCGGATAACCGCTCTTCTCGCGTTCATGCCGTCCCCCTTTTCCACGGCGGCAACCCCGCCGCAACCTGTGATTCAGGCTCCGGGATGGTCAGCACGATTCCGCGGGGAACACGAAAAGGCGGCGGTATTCCGGGTTCAGCTTCATAATCCTGTCTGTGTACGCTTCGTCGCCCATCGTTTTATAGGCGATTGCGTCCCACATGTCCCCGGCTATGGTGGTGTATTTAGTCATAGTTCCGCCGCCTTTCGTCGTCCTCCTGTTGCCGCTTCCGCTCTTCGATTTCGTCCAGCAGTTCTTCGTCGTGCCTGCGTAGCAGTTCTTCGATGTCCTCCGCCTGTGCCTCGCTCCCAACATGGAAAACGGGCGCTGTGAATGACAATCGACGCTTGCCGTGCGCCGGACGCGATAGACAGGGCCGACACGCCGGGGCCTCCGCGCCTGCATAAGCCAGTTGCAGGGACGGAATACCCACTCCCGCCCGAATGGTGTTGACGGTGTTTGCGAGATTGCGGAAGATCGCCCCGGTTTCCGCCGCATTGAAAACGGTCCGGTTCTTTGCATTCGTGACAAGTTCCGCGCCCGCTTCACCCGCTATGAACGTGTCAGGTGTGTTTTTCGTGCCTTTTGCAAAAGTCGGAATCAACGGAATGTTGATGCCCTTTCCGCCGATGCCGGGGACCCAATCAGGAATTTTCAGTTTGTTCAGCCCGGAAATCACGCCGTTGATCAGGCCGATAATTCCGTTCAGAACGCCGCTTGCAATGCTTTTCAGGGAATTCCAAACGCCGCTGAATATCCCTTTCACGCCCTCCCACACGCGGGACCAATCCCCCGTGAAGATGCCCGCGAACACGTCCACAATGCCTTTAATCGCCGTCAGCGCGCCGGACACAACCCTTGAATGGTCGTCAGCGCAACGCTGATAATATTTTGAATCGTCGGCATAAAAACTGAATCACGGACATAATGGCCGTTGCGATCGTCGAAACGACGGTTGCCAGCCCTTGCAGGATGGAAGCGATTGTCGGCGCCCAATCCGCGAACGCCTGCGCGATCTGCGGAAGCACCGTTTGAACGATGAATGTAAAAAATCTGTTCCACAATCGGGCGGACGTAGGTATTCACGAACTCGATAAAGCCGGAAAGTATATTCCACACAGTTTGCAAAACCGTGATCGCACCGTCGATAACGCCCGTCGCTTCCTCTCCGAACAGGTTGATCAGGAAGTCCCGCGCTCCGCCCAAGTTCCCGTCTGTGAAAATGCTTTGAATTGTGCTTCCGATATTCGAGATTGCAGTTACAATCTTGTCGAATACTTCAACGCCCGCGTCCCCGAACACGTTTCGGATGACCTCGCGCACCTTGTCCAGATTGTCCCGCAGGATTTGCACCGCCGAAATAATCAGGGTAATCACGCCCACGACGGGAAGCACTTTTCCAAGAATGCCGCCGAACGGTCCTAAAATCGCGCCGCCCAGCTTTTGAAGCGGGCCGAACAGGGTTGACAGCTTCCCGAACCCCTTTGCAACCACGCTTCCAATCTTTCCAAGCGGACCCGCCGCAACTGCGGCCCCGGCCCGCCCCAATATTCCGGTAATGGTTCCCGCTACTCCGGTAAACGCCCGCGTAGCAACGCCGCCCACGCCGGAAAATATGCGGGTAAACACGCCGCCCACGGCTCCGCCGATACCGGAAAACAGGTTTCCGATTTTCGTTCCGGCGAACATCTGCCCGAACGCGCGGCCTACTCCGCCCGCCGCGCTTCCGATTCCGCCGAAATACCCTGTGACGCTTTTTGCAACGCCCTTGACTTTAGACGCAAAGCCCACGGCTTCCACGCCCGCAAGGGCGAATTTGCCTTTGAACAGGGCCATGACCTTTTGAATGGTCAGTACCCCGCCTTTCAGGTCAAGAAATGCCAGCTTTGCCACCAGCCCCGCCGCCTTGAACGCCAGAAGTCCGGTGACAACCTTTTGTGATCGTCCGTACCAACTCCGGGTTTGCATTGATAAACTCGGTCAGTTTGGAGATCAGCTCCGCGGCCTTTTTCGCGCCCTCGGTAAACGTCGGTAACAGCGCGTCGCCCAGCGCAATTTGTAGGCCCTCAACCGCGGATTGCAACAGCGTTACTTTTTCCTTGAAAGTTGTCCAGTTTGATTTGTGCCATGCGCTCCGCCGCGCCTGCGGAATTGTTGACCGAATCGGACAATTTTGAAAATCTGCCTCGCTTTGCATTGACGATCGCCAGCATACCCGCAAAGGATTCCTTGCCGAAAATGGCCGTTGCCGCCGCCACCTGCTCCGTTTCAGACAACCCGCCCAGACTGCTTCGCAGATTGTCCACCACTTCGCGGAATGACTTCATGCTTCCGTCTGCATTCGTCAGGCTGATTCCGTACTTGTCCATGTACTCTTTCATCTGCTTTGTCGGCTTCGCCATGTTCGCAAGGGCGGTTTTCAGCGAGGTTCCGGCCACTTCCGACTTTATGGACGCATTCGCCATCAGGCCGATTGCAAGGGAAACGTCCTCAACGGAATATCCCAGCGCGCCCGCGACGGGGCCACTTTTGGAAAGTCGCGCCCATCATTGCCACGTTGGTATTTGAATTGCTCGACGCTTGCGCCAGCACGTCCGCAAAGCGGCCCGCCTGATCTGCCGTCATGTTAAACGCGGTCAGCGCGTCCGTCACAATGTCAGAAACCTGCCCCAAGTCCTCGCCGGATGCCGCCGCAAGGTTCATAATGCCCGGCAAGCCGCCCAACATCTGGTCTGTTTTCCATCCGGCCATTGCCATGTATTCGAGGGCTTTTCCCGCTTCAACGGCGGTAAACTGCGTCGTCGCGCCCATTCTCTTTGCTTCATCCGACAAACGCTTCATTTCATCCGCGGTCGCGCCGGAAATGGCTTCTACGGTGGACATCTGCGCTTCAAACTCCGCGGCCTTTCTCACTGGCCCGGCGTAAATTGCCGTTCCAAGTGCCGCAAAGGGTTCCGACGGTCCCCGCAAGTTGCGTTTTGGTCTTTGAAATCGCCGCGTTGTTCTGTTCCAACGCGGCGTTTACTTTGCCAATTCCTCTTGACTTTTTTTGACCCGCTCGTAACTTTTGGATAATCGTTCGTTTTCCTCGGTCAGACGGGAGGTGTTCACCCCTGCGTCGGACAGTTCTCCGCCCAATTCGTTCAGCCGCGCTTCCTGTTGCTCGATTCTCGATGTGGTCGCCGCGATCTGCCGTTCGTTCTGCGCCATCTTTGCCCGCAGTTCTTCCGTTGGCTCTCCGGTTTCGCTGATTTCCCGTTGCAGTCGTTCATGCTCTGCGGTCAGCCGTTCCAGCTTTTGACGGTTCGATTCAAGGGCGGCTTCCTGCTTTTTGTAAGCGTCGATCTTTCCGGTGATAGAATTTAGCTTTTGCAGGCTGTTTTGCATTTGCCGCGTGGTATTCAGCGCGCTACTGAATGCCGCATTGAAGTTTCCGCCCAATGCGGCGGTCAGTTTGAAGAGAAGTTCATATTCCTTTCTTCCTGCCAAATTCTTCACCTCGCTTTCTGGTTCTTCTGCTCTGCTGTGGCGGCGTTGATGTCCTCAATCCATGCCGTGATCTCCGTCACGGTCATGTCAAGCCAGAATGGAACGGGCGTAAAGGTTGCCTGTGCCAGTTTGAAGCATTCCCGCCGCCACCAGCGGGCCGGGCTTTTAAAAGCCCGTGTCGATTAAAAACTTCTGGCCGCGTTGGTGATCTTGTTGAAATCTTTCAGGGGCATTGCTTCCAGCACGTCGCTTCCGATGCCCGCGGCCTTTGCCGCCATCTTCCCTTGAAAAACTCCGGGAAATTTCCGGTGCAAGGGCGTATTCGTTGTTCATCTGCATTTCGGTTTCAATGGAAACCATGTCGCGCCCGGAAAGCCGCTCGAAATTGAACGTCAGTTCGGTGTAGGTCTTTCCCTCATACTCGAAAGGCTTCTTGAACACGTGCGTATAAACGCCCGTGTTGCCCTCTGCGGGCTTCTCTGCGGCTTCCTGTGCTGGTTCATGGGTGACGGCTTCCGCCGCGCCTGCGGGGCCGCTCTGCGCCCTCTGTGGTGGTTTTTTCTCGGTGTCGTTCATGGTCAATTCCTCCATTCAGATTTTCATAGGTTCAAATACAGAAAAAGGGCAAAGGAAAGCCCAGCGGGAGGACCCCGCCGGGCTTATGCCTTGCCAAGCCTTTCTAACGTCGGCCAGATAGTCGGTTCCGTTGATGTAGTAAATGAAATTGATAATATCAATTTCGAGGACCTTTTTCCCGTCGATGTATGTTGCGAAATAGGTTGCCGCATACTCCCCGGACGCTTCCGCGGAGGCGGCGGGGGCCAGCTTTCCGGGCGCGAACTTCGTCGGCGTTACCATCAGCACGTGTTTTACCGCCTGTTGAATGAACTTGCCCGCGCTGTTGTCCCAATACTGTTGTGCCGCGCGCAAGTCAAGCTGGTGGTTGCGCGGCTCTGCCAGTTTGATTGCGTCGGCGGTCACAGAACGGAAATTCAGGGTCAGCGTCATTGCTTCGATATGCCCGACGAACGCGCCGTTGAACGCGCCCGCGATTCCCGCGCCCTTGACTTCCTCCGTGATCTGCGAGATTTCAGGAAGCGTAGCTTCCGCCATTCCGTAAAACTCCGTCGCGTCCTCATACACGGCAAAGTTGGTTGTGCCGTTGTCAACTTTCATGTTGTCTTTCCCTCCTTATGCCGCCAAAGCCGACGAAACATAGTCCGCGTCGTACTCCAATACGAATTCGCATTCTTTCATCGGGCTGGGCGGGGTCATGTAGATGTGGAAAACTGCCTTGCCAGCCATAAGCGCGGTTTCGCTGTTTTCCTCTTCCAGAAATTCCACGCGCCCGCCCAGCAGTTTTTCCTCGTTGACAAGGCCGTTCAGCCAGATATTGACGGAATTCACGATGCTGTCGATCAGGCGGCGCGTCATCTTCTTGTCCAGCTTGCTCCAATAGGACAGGACAAGCGAATTCGCAACCCATCCGAACATGCGCGACACGGGAATGAAGTAGTTCTTCACGTCCGTATCGGCGGGGAAGCAGGCGGTTTCATTGCCCCAAAGGACATACCCGCCGATGAAATTCAGCGCGGTTACAATGCCGTTGCTGTTCAGATAGTTTGCTTGATTCAGGTCGAGAAGAACGGTGGTCCCGTCGGCAAGGCACGCCCGGTCGATCTGCAAAGACTTGTTGGAGGGACTTTCCGCCGGGCAACCGCCGTTGTCCGAATCGGTCGCCGTCATCCGTGCCGCGGTGTGGACCGACGCGTGAAACACGTAATCGCCCAGCCCGAACAGGGGCCAGCAAAGGATTTCCGCCTTGTCGTTCATGTTCTGTGCTTTCTTCCATGCGGGCGCGTCCGCATAATGCGTGACTTCTGTTGTGTCAATGTCGATCAGGGCCTTTGCGCCGTGGAAAACGCCGTTGATGGTCTCCGCCTTTGCCCGCATTGCCGCCGCGACAGTTGACTTATGGGACCATCCCGGCGCAAGAATCATGTCGCACACAATTCCATATTTCGGGAAAACCTTGTCAATCAGTTCCAGCCCGGAATATTTCTTTGTGCTTACCTCAAAACCGCCGATAATATCTTTCTCCGCGATTTTGAGGGGTCCACCGCGTCAAACGCAATGGTCAGTTCTCCCGTCCGCTCTGGAATGCTCCCCCCTCGATCACTTCAAGAATCAGATTTTCGCCCTCGTAGAACAGGTCGAAATCCTCGCCTGCGGTATAGTCGGTGACTTTCACCGTGTCTTTCAGGGCTTCCAGCGGCAAAAGAACCTTTCCGTCCGTGACAGTGTAATTCTGCTCCGAAACGCTCTTCTTGTGCTTTGCGGGGTCCAGAATGTTCACGAATACGACGGGTGATACACCGTACAGCTTGAACTGTGCGTAGATCGCTTCGCAAATCGGATAGTTTCCCCAGTTGTCGCTGTACCCCATAGCGGCCACGGCCTCCGCGTAACTCTGGCACATGATCGGGTCGTTCACGCTTCCGCCGACGGTGTGCGCCGGGCCGCGCCTACGACGAACGCAATCCCGGAATCTGCCGTAACAGGGGTCGAAACCGACGTGTCAACCTGCCGCGTCGAAACCCCGTGGAAATACTCTGCCATTTGTTATACCTCCTTGTTTCCCGCATTGTCGAAACAATGTCGTTGTAATACTTGTGTGCAAGGTTTCCGGGCGTTTTCACCTTGACGTGAAACGCGGAAAGCCGCTCAACAGGGACGATCATCCGCGCTACAAGGGATAGTCCGCGATCACGTCCGCAAGGTAGGCTTTCACGTCCTCGAACGTACCGTTGAATACGGCGTGTTCTTTCAGTCTCCCGCGTGGGAGGGACGGCCCGGCATAGACAAACAGGTTGTACCCCCTCCGGGGCTTCCTGCGCGTCCTCTGCGGGCGTTTCCTGCCCGGCGGTGTCCTCGGTCCCTCTGTCCCCGGCCTGTCCTGCGCCGTCCAGCGCGGCAAGAATCGCCGTTTTTGTCATACTGTCATCGGCCTGCACGCCGTTTGCGGTGGCGATTTCCAGCAATTCCGCTTTCGTCATGCTGGGTTTATAGTTCATTGCCATACTTTTTGAACCTCACTTTCTACAACTGGCATTTCCCATTCCGTCATCATTTCCCCCAAATAGTAGGGGCTGTCGTTCCATCCGGGTACACAATCATTTCAAGGGGCGGTTTCAGCATGTACCGCTCTCCAATCACGCCGTCTTTCAACAGGGCAACACGAATTCGGGTCAGCAGGTTCAGAACGCATGTTGCGCCCTCGCTTTCGTCCTCCGAATACGTCGCGGCGACGATGCGCACCGTACAGACGCTTTCCGGTTCCTGTCCCGGCTCCTGTGTGTCTGTGCTTTTGATGTACTGCAACAGCAGATAGGGGACGCGCTCGGTCTGCGCCTTTTTGGTCGGCAACCGCATTTTGTAAATTTCCGCGGGCCGCTCTTTCGGCTCTCCGCTCCGGCGGTCTACGCGGACAGGCAAAAGCATGTCCTTTGTTTCGCGCCGCACGAACTCTTCCAGCACGTCCAAAAGGTCTAAAGGTGTCATGTCTTATCCTCCGTAACCGTTCAGAATCCGGGTGATTTCATGTTCAATCCGCTTGTTTATGACTTCCTGCGCCTTTTCCTCCACCTGCTCCACAACCACGCTGTTCGCCGCCATCTGTGCGGCGGATGGTCCCATGAACTCGGTGATCGGAAGTCTGCCTGTCCCGTCCCGCTCGAACATGCCCGTATGACCGCTTTTCATTTTTGCGATAAATGCGTGTGCAACGGGGTTCGCCCGCTCTCCGCCAGCACCGCCGCCGAAACGGTCGCGCGCTGGACGGGGAGGGTCGGGGAGACATTGAAGCGGTAAAGGGGGATTTTGTACCCGGCAAACGATACCATTCCCACAACCCCGCCGTCCGCTTTCTGCGTCCGCACTTTGATTGTGGTGTCTGCCCGGACATTCTGCCGGGTGATTGCGTAAACGCTCGTGATGCCCTTTAGGGCCTCTGATCTCACGGTGTTGTTGGCCCGGCGGATGACGCTTGCCATTGCCTTTTCCGCGCCTTTTGGAACGCCGGAAAGAATCAGGTTCACCCGCTCGATCTGGTCGGCTGTAATCTGAATCATTCGGTCAACGCCTCCATGTAAAGCACGATTTCCCCGGCTTCCGGGTGAACCTTTGTGATTCGGTACAGGCAATCCCCGATTTCCACGTTCAGGTCCTTTTGCGGGATGGTTTTCAACAGGGACAGCGGAACATACATGACAAGATCGACAAGAATCAAACCGTCCACGTGGTCCGTGGACGGTTTCTTCCGGTCCTGCGCCCCGCCGTCGTCGATGATGACCGGGCCTTTGTAGCGGATTCCGTCAATCCAGAATTCCACAACGTCGGCGTGTTCCCGGCTGTTGTGGAATACGGCGGTCAAATCCGCTCCACCTGATCTTTGAAATTCATGGTTAAAGTACCTGCGCCACGTACCAGCTATTGACCTCATGGGGGACGGTCAGCGGCTTGCTGTTGATTTGCAGGAAGCGGCGGTCCGGGCGGCGTTCAATCCATGTCTGCGGCACCTTGTCGCCCTCCACGGTGACAAATCCCTTGCCCTCTTCGGGAATCATAGTGATTGCGCCGTAGTAGATGGAGTAATCCGCCTCCGTATAAAAGCAAAGCAATGTGCTTGTCCGGTACAATGGGCTTGTTTTTCCGGTTCGCCCGGCTCCGTCCAGTCGTCCAGATACCATTCGTTGTACTGATAGAAGTCAAGCCCCAACTTGTGATACGTGCCGATGTAAGTTGCTCCGTTCGGAAGTTGCCGGGGCTTGATGACCGCAAGATCATAGGCTTTCACGTCCAGCACTTCTTTAACCTTTGCGTGGTTAATGAACGCTGTTGCAACATCTTTCGCCATGACGCAGACATTGCAGTTCACGAAACCTTCCCGCTGTACGATTTCGTGCCACCGCTCAATGTCTGCCAGCGGGTCGCTCTGCGCGTTGTCCCACTTCTTTTCGGCGGACACGATGGTTTCTTTGTTGGTGAAGTCAAAGTCGATGACCTCATACACACCCTCGCCAACAATCGGAATCTGCCCCGTAAAGATCGCCGTCGCCGCCATCCACTCTTCCCGGCGCACGATCATTTCGTTCAGTTCCCGCAAATCCTCCGCCAGCTTTTCCACGGCGCGTTCCGCGGGCTTTCTGCCGCTGTAAGGGTCCTCGCCCGCGGCCCGCTCCAACAGGTCGTCAACGGTGGTGATCTTGTTCGGGGCCAGCAGAACGGGGGTGTAACTCTTCGTCTGATAGCCCGTGTTTAGGATGGTTTTCCGCCCACTTTCGGATGAACAAAGGGCGCAAGGGCGCGGGACCCCTTTTTGAAGTCCACGTCAACGCTCTTCGTGTTGAACGTCCGGCGGTTCTTGAAAAAAAGTATCGCGGAAGAACGTATGCACCGGGGGCATACGCCGAACCAGTTTCCCCAGCGTGCGGGGGGTATAGATGGTAGTTTCGATTCCCATTTCGTTTCCTCTCCTTTACTTCAAAAGATTCCGATATTTCGGAATGCGGTTGTCAGGGTTTCCGCGGTCACACTGTCCGGGAGATTGATTGCGTCCGCGAAAAATTCGCCCGTCAGGTAAACAACGACATCTTCTCCGGCTCCCGCGTCGCCCGCCGCAATGCCGTAGATTCCGCCGTGGTGTTCTCGTACTCTGTTTTTGCCGGGGTAGTGCTTCCGCTGTCAGCCGCGCTTGCGTCCACCTTGACGATGGGTTCCACCTTGCCGCCAACCAGTTTCACGGGGTCGTATTTCTTGACGCTTTTCCCGCTCGAAACCTCGCGGACCGCTGTTGCAACAGGGATAATCGCCCGCAAAAAAATTCACCGGGCTTGTCTGGTCTTTCTGAATCTCGTACATGCTTCTTTCCTCCTTACTTCACGTCGGGGAACAGCTTGTCAATGGCCGCGTCCACTTCATCGGGGCCGTCGCCGCCCGCTCCCTCTCGCTGTCCTCCGGTCCCAACGTCGCCCGCTCCGCTCGCGTGCGCGTCGTCGTCGCGGTCCTGAATGTACTTGCCGCCCTGCTTCTTCTGCTCCGCAAGAATCGCTTTCGCAACGTCTCCCGCGGCAATGGGGTGTCTTGAACTTTGCGTCCGCCACGATGGTTTCATAGCCCGCAATCGCCACGTCCTCGATGTCCTGAATGCGCTTGCGCTCCGCGTCGGTTGCCGCTTCCTCGATCTGCTTTGTCAGGTCTGGGAAAGCCGCTTTCAGGTCGGCCACGGTCTTAATGTCTTTGATTCCGTCCATGTTCTCTTCGCTCCTTTTCGGTTCATTTATGGTTGGTTTATTTGAAAAACCGCCGTGCGCGCGGCCGTCGTGCGGTTTAACAACGAAATCGGCATATTCGGATAACGGTTCAGGTCCAGCGAAACGCTGTTGACAACGATTTTCGCGGCGTTTTCAATGGTGGTTTCCGCATCCTCAAACATCAGCTTGTCGCAAAATCCAGCGTCAACCGCCTGTTTTCCGTCAAACCAGCTTTCCGCCGCCATAATTGCGGCAACCTCCGCCGCGTCTTTTCCGGTTTTCAGAACATAAGCGTTCACAATAGACTGTTTGACCACTTTTAATTCCTCGGTCATCTTTGCAAGGTCCGCTTCGTTGAAGTAGCCCAGCAAGCCCAAGGACGGGTCATGCACCATGAAAACGCCGTTCCCCGGAATCTCGATCACGTCGCCTGCCATTGCAACGATCGTCGCGGCGGACGCGGCCCATCCGTCGATTTTACGGTGATCTTTGCCGCGTTATCCTTTAGGCGGGTGTAAATCGCATTCGCGGCGAACACGTCGCCGCCGCCGCTGTTGATGCGCACAACGATTTCAGGGACCGCCCTAGCGCGTCCAATTCCTCTGTAAACTGCCGGGGGGTCACTTCGTCGCCCCACCACGTTTCGAAGCAATGTCGCCGTATAAAATCAGTTCCGGGCGGCGTTATCTCCCGCCGCGGCCCGGAACGTCCAGAAATGTTTATTCTTTACCTGTTTGTGCTGGGCCTGCGCCCGGCTCTGTTCCTGTGCCATCTGCTTTCGCCTCCTTAACATTTTTTTCTTCCCGTTTGATCTGCGCGGCATTCCGGTAGAAATCGGACCCATTCGATTTCCATTGCTTCCCGGTCGCGGGTGGAAAATCCGTTCTGTACGCGTTTTCCGCCGCGGTCACTTCCTGCACGGTTCAAAAGGCCCTGCGCCGGACCGTTCCACTCCGCGCCTGTGTATGCCTTGCGAATGATAGGGGTCGCCAAAAATCCGGGCGCGGGGATTCGTCCCTTTGCCACGGCCTCCGCAAACCATTCTTCATAAATTGGTTGGCAAAAGTCATTTGCAAGCCACGTCCGGTACATTCGGAACATTTTCCATGCTTCCAGAAGCGCCCCCGGGACGCGCTGTAAGACGCGTTGAAGTTCTTTACCAATAGTTCATAGGGGATTTCGAGGGCCGCGCCGATCTGCCTGCAAATCGCAACCACGAACCCGTCAAACGCCGTGTTCGGCCTGCCGGGAGTTCATGTCGTGCGCCTTTTCGCCCTCGTTCAAGTCCACGATTGCGCCGGGGGCAAGTTCAATCGTGCTGTCGTCGCCCGCGTCCACCTGCGCTTCCTCCGGGATGATCTCGCCAAAGGTTCCGTCACTGGACGCGGATTCTTTTTCGATAAACACCGTGAACATACCAGAAACCACGGCGGCGACAAGTTCCGCGTCTGTATATCGCCCAAGCTGTTTCAGCGCTTCAATGACCGGGGCCAGAAACGGCACGCCGCGCCGTTGTCCGATGCGCTCCCGGTTCATAATGTGAAGCACGTTCCGCCGTCCGGTCTTTGCGCCCCATGCTTCAACCGCGTCCACCCGTATTCGCTTGCATCGTAGGACAACGGATGGTGCTTTGCTGATATGGTACGCGATCACCTCGCCCGCGTCGTTGGTTTCCACGCCTCCGACGAAATGCGGGTCAACCGTTCCGTTCGGGTTGCTCAATCGGTCCGCCTCAATCAGACAGATTCGCAGGTCATACGGGCAGTTCACCCGCTTTGTCACGGGCAATGTTGCGATAACGTCACCACTCATAAGCCAGTTCAGAAACAGCGAGTTGTTGCAGTTCATAGAAATTGTCCAGCCGTTCAAGGTCGCAGGCCGGGGAATCCGCCCACAAGGAAAATTCCCGCTCGATTTTGCGTTCAAGGTCGCGGGCGGCTTCTTCGTCCATTCCCAACGCTTCATAGTCGATTTGACTTTTTCAGCCGCAACCCCGCGCCGACAACATTTGTTCGGCACGTTTTCAGCGCACCCGTCGCCAACGGAACGCCCATGTAGAGGTCGCGGCAACGTTGCCGGAGGACGGAAAGGTTCTCTTGTATATCCTCTTTGCGGACCCGCCGCCATACAACCAGCCCAGCATTGATTTTTTGTCTGTGACGCGCCGTAGTTGCTGTACCCGCTGTCCAGTATTTCCAGCTTCCGGCGGGCGGCGGCGCGCTTCACGGCCCGTTGCGGCGATACTGCGGCAATCATTCGGTCAAGCGTGTTCAACCCGCTTCGCCTCCTTTGTCATGGTCTTAAAGGTCCCGCGGGACCACACGGAAAACGCGGTTTCGCCCGCCGCGCTTTTCGACGTTTTTCCAGCCGTGCAACCTCGTTTTTCCAAAATTCGATTTGTTGCCGGATGTCCGCAAGGTCTGCTTTTGTCAGGCTCCGCGAACCGATGGTGTAGCTTTGGTGTGTCGTAACCTCCAATTCCGCTTCCAGCCATGCGGAAAGGTGCTTTCTTGCGATTTCAAGGCTGATTCCCGCCATTTACAAAATACCTCCGTTGGTTCTTGATCGTCTGCCCCGCCGCTTCTGCGCGGGGGCGGCTGTGGCCGCGTCCCGCTCCGTCCGTTTCAAAATCGGATTCGCGATTTCCAAAGCGACGGTCGCATAGTTCCGAATATCAAGCGGTTCATTCCGCTTGTACCCGCCGTCTTTCAGCGTCCAGACGTATTGCGCTTTTCCGCGCTTATAGGTGATCACCCTTTTTTTTCGGCGGTCAGTCCGCGGAAATACTCTTGCGTGTACCCCCGGTCCTTTTCCCGCGGAAAATGGCAATAATTCGGCCCCTCTTCCTGCACCGCCAGCCGTTGATATAAAAGGGCCTTGCCCGTGTCAACTCCGACAGTGAAAAGAGGGGCCTTGATATTGTTTGCTGTTGACGGCCTGTTGAAGTACGGCACTTCCGCGCCGCCTTTTCCCTTGATTGCGAACACACGCCGGGCTGTCCGCTCCTTGCAGAAGCGGTAAACCTGCGTCGTGAAGTGTCCGCCGGAATCCACGCAGGCGCAAATAATTTTCAGCCGCCGCCCGTCTGCGGTGGTGAACGTCTGTGAAAGAAAGCGGTCCAGTTCGTCCCATACAGGGCTTTAGCTTCAAATCGCCGTAAATGACTTGATACTTGATGCCCCAGCTTTCCTTGTCCACGCCCCAGCCGACGACTTCCACTTCAAAGCGGTCGTCCTGCACGTCTACGCCCGCAGTCAGCACCAGCACTTCTTCCGGGACCTCGCAATTATAGCGTTCGCGGCGTTTGAAGAGGTCGTCCGTTTCGATTTGTTCGCCCTCTTCCTCCCACGTTTCGCCCATTTCGGTATTTGTCCAAACTTTGAGAAGTTCAATATTGCCTTTTTCTTTTCGTCGTTTGCAGTCAGGAATTTTTGAACGATTTCCCGCCATTCCACAAAGAGGGAAGCGAGGGCGTTCAAATGGAATCCGCGCACCTTTCGTTCCGGGTGTGCCGCAACGAATTTACCCTTTCCGAACTGCTCTTTCCACTCCGTTTCGGAGGATAGCACGCCGCAGGCCGGGCAGATACAGCCAATTTCGTCCAGCTTATCCCGGTCAAATACGATATTCGCCCACAGCAGGGGGGTGAATGCTCCGCACGCCGGGCAAGGTACGTTCCATTCTTCTTGTGTGCTGTGTTCAAATTCAACAGCGATGCGGGACGTTTCCTTGTTGGTGGGGGTCGAAACGCAGACTTCTTTTTTATTCCAAAAGGTCGCAAGGCGCTTCCCGGCCAGCAACAGGGGTCGCCCTCATTGCCAGCCGTGGCCGGGTATCGGTCGATTTCGTCCGCAAGCAGAATCCGAATCGGGCGGGAGGCGAGGGAGGACGGCGAATTTGCGCCAACCATCGTCACATGACCGCCTGGGAAAATTTTCTGCAAGATCGTGTTCCCGCTGTTCCGGCTCTTGTCGTTCACCTTGTCCCGTAAAACGGGGGTGTCCCGCAACATCGGGGAAAGTCGGTCTTTTGAGAATGTTTCCGCCATTTGAATGGTCGGTTGCATGACCATGATCGGGGACGGGTCGTAGTGCATATAGTAGCCGATCGGGTTCAGAATCAGCGCGTCCGTTTTCCCGATCTGCGCCGCCGACATGATGACTACTTTTTTTTGAATCCGCATGTCGCAAACTGCGTCCATAATCTCCCGCTGGTATGGGGCGTTTGATGTGCGCCATCGGCCCCGGCTCGGCCGACGATTCGGAGGACAAGCGGCGGTATTTATCCGCCCATCGGGATATGGTCATATTCGGGGTAGGGCCAGCACCGCAAAAATCCGGGTGAACAGGTCAACCGTCGCTTTTTTCATTGCTGTTCCCCCTTTCCCCGAACGTAGTTTTGAAATCGGAAAGTTCCATCAATGCTTCGTCGATATGATCTTTCAGCAGGGCGAATATCTCTGCCTTGTCCGTTTTCTTGCAAAGGACCGGGGCCAGCTTTGACGGAATCGCCATCAGGCGGGATTTGAAGTTTACCAGCATATCCGTCATAACGGCTTCGATGTCCGCCGCGGCGTGAAGCGTGTTTTCTTTCAACTGCAATTCGTATTCTTCATTCTTCCGCTTTGCCCGAACCAGCTTCGCCCGCTCGGTGTTGTAATCTATCGTCTCTTCGCTCTCTGGATTCCTCTTTCGGAGATAATTTATATAGCGGTGGTTCGTGTCGATCAGGTCGTACAAGCCGGGGCGAACTTCCGCGATCACCTTTTCGTCGCGCAACTGCCGCATCCGTCGTTCCGACACGTCGAGGAATCGGGCAACCGCTTTCGCGTCGTAAAGTTTCACCGTTTTTCCACCCCTCCCGCGCTTTTTTGGCATACCCCTTAAAAAATTTTCCCGGCCCCGGAAGCGTTCAAAAATTTCGTATCTAAAAAACGCCGGGGCTCGCTGGACCCGCAGGCCGCGCGGCCCGCCGAAAGAACCTATTTCATATTTCCAATTGTCCGGCTCTTCCGCTTCGTCGTTGATCTCTCCTGTTTCAGGGTCGATGTCGTATGCTCCCGAAAGTTTCTGCTTTGCAAGATTATATTTCCGCTCTTCAAGCCGCAGGCGGCGGCTCTCCATCTCATATCCCTTGATGGAATCAAGCAGTTTGATAATGCGCCCGTGTATTCTGTTCAGTTCGGCTTCTAACTTCATAGCCCGGTCAAATGCGCTTGCCTTTATGACAGTCTGCATTGTCACCGTAGCCCTCACGTTCAAGGGCGCGTTCCTTTGTCGCCCGTGGTGTCCTGCAAGGCGGCAATCTCACGTTGCAGGGTTTCCAACTTCTTTCCTGCTGTCTGGTTGGTTTCTTCCCGTCGCTCCCGTCCATATCCCAAATCAGGGAATCTTCTTCCCGTTGCAGGGCTTCCAACTTCTCCCGCTGTTGTTCTAATCGTTTTGTCCCTTTTGGGGCGCGCATTTCAACAACGCGGTCAATATACAGCGCGGCGGGTCGCCATGTTCCAGCGCGGCAATCTTGTTTTGCAGGTCGGCTTCCTTTGCAATCAGTGTTTGCAGTTCTGCAAGCATATTTGTTTCTGTGTCCAGCGTGATTCCCTCGATATACTCTCGCTGTTCCTGCGGTAGATCGCATAGGCGGACCGTGGAATATGCCCCGTGCGTTTCGGCATTTTTTATTCCCTACGGCGCGCCCGCGCCCACGGCATTTTTTATTGCCCGGCTGTCCGCCGCGTTTTCGCTTCGGTTTCTGTGCGTCAAGGTCTGCCTGCCAATTATCAAGGCTTTTCCATTTTCGGACCTGTTCAGCCCTTACGCTGAATTCTTCCGCAAGCTGTTTCGCCGTCATGGTTCCGCCGGATTCAAGCCAAGCCCGGCGCACTTTGTCCCGCTCCGGGCTTCTCGCTTTTGCCACTGTCTACGCACCCCCTTTCGTTTGTTTCCTATTTTTCGCCCCGCATACTTCCCGCGGAAGCGTGTAAAAACGGGCCATGTTCAAAACATGGTCCGTTTTCTGCACTCGAACGGCGCGGAGGAATACGCCGTCCGAATCGTTGTGTTCATTTTCCACAATACCAATTTTACCACGGAAAACGGGCAATGGGTGGCAATCTTATTTTTCCGGGAAGCGATAGCGCGAAATGATTTTGTTTGCGCTGAAATGCCTTGCCAGACAGTCCAGCGCGGCGGCGCGGATATTCCGGCATTGCCGCGGGCTGTAATTTACTCGCGCCGAAAGCCGTTCCCATTGTTCGCCCTCTATGTAAAACCCTGAATCAACGCTTTTTCGGTGTAATTCAGGCATTTCAATTCTTCCGCGATCTCTGCTTTTATTTTCCCGATTTCCTCTATCTCGCGCCGCAATCGGTCAATGGTCTGTGTAACAGAACGAGGGATATTCAGCACCACACGTTCAACGGGATTTGAAGTCGTACCTTTCCGTGCGGCATACCGTCGGAATTGACCGCCCCTAACGTCGAATAATACTGATCTTCGAGGTTCTTAATAACCCGCTCGTTCATTTTGATTGCTTTGTCTGCGTCCCTGTAATAACGCAGAATCACAATAACTTTTCCCTGTTCACGTCCGCTTCCTCCGCTCTGCTTTTAGGGCGGCTTATATATCCGCCGATAAATTCGTGTATTTTCCACCCGCCGGATTTCTGCCCGGTATCGCTGTTCGATTATCTTCGCCCGCGCCCTATTCCGCTTCCTCCGACGGACGCGCGGTTCAATGTCTATCGGCTCCAACTCTTCCGCCAGTTCACGAAATACCGCTGTCAGCTTGTCGAACGCCTCCCGAATCGCGCCCGAAATGAAGTTTAGTGCGTCCAAAATCTTTCAGTTGCCTCTTCCACGGTAAACGTTGTTCTTCAGCGTATTTTCTCGCGGCTTCTCTTATGCTCTCGGTCTGTTCCGCAGTAAATCCGGCCAATTCGATTTTGTCCATCTGCACGCCCTCACTCTTCCGCGGGGAACAGATATATTCCACCGAACACAAGATTTTCAGCATCTTCCCGCAATGCGGACAATGCACGGGACCGACGGCCTGCGTCCCGAATGTGTTATATCTCGTGACCTGCCCCGCGTCGAACTTCTCACCGCAACACGGGCAAATCCCTTTCCCCGACGCACCGCGTTTCTTTCTGTGGCTGTCTTTCCGCCCCCGTTCGCCCCTGCGCGTCCTCTGTGGGCTTTTCGGCCCCCTCCGTCCATCTCCACCGCCTGCGGCTTCTGCCCGTCCTGCGCGTTCTGCGGGCTGTCTGCGGGTGTTCCGCCCCGGCGCTTTGTCCCATTCGATTTTCGGAGGCGGGACGGCGGAGGAATGCAACGGCCGCGGGCGGCGTGTGTCGTCCTGCCCCGACGGGTTCAGCAGGCGGCGCAGTTTCTTCCAGGTTCCTCCGGCGGCTGTTCGGCCTGCGGCGGGGGGGGGAGGGGCCGTCTGCGGCTTCGCCCCGCGCGGCCTTGATGGAGATTTCCCCGGCTCTCTGGTATTCTCGAACGCGGCCCGCTGGTCCTTCTTCCGGCAATCCCGCCAGTTCATAGGCGGTCGAAAGGTTTATGCGGTCTGCTTTCAGTTCTTCTTTGAACTCCGGGGACAGGTGGCGAATAATGGTGTCATACCGCCCAATCTGCGCCGGGCTGGTATGAAGCACTTTTGCGATAAAATCGCGGGTTCCGTCCGCCTGAACCTCGCTGTCCCCGAACACGGTTTTGACAATCTTTGCAGGACGGCCACGAACCGCGGGCGGGTCTTTTGCCTTTTCCAGCACGTCCCGCAAGTAGCGCACTTCCTCGATCTTGTCCCACGCCGTTTTCTCCCGCTGGGAGTTGGTGACAATCAGGTTCAGGCCGTCCCGGATTTCCCTGATCTTCCGCCGCTTCCTCGTTCGGCTCCACGGAACAGGTGACGAATTCATATTGCGGCTTTCCATCTTCCACAAGGGCCAGCGACGCGAGGCGGCGGCGGTGGCCCGCATGACTTTGTATTTCCCGCCGTCCAGCGGAACGACGGTCAGGTTTTGCAGAACTTTCCCGGCGATCTCGATTGCCGCTTTCAGTTCTTCAATCTCCCGCATGGAATAGAAATTATCTTCCGACGGCACAAGGTCAAAGACGCTGATTTTCTTAATCTCGCTTTCAGCGGGGCGGGGCGGGTTGTCCCCGCCCTCCGCCGCCTGCCGCGACGCATTGTTCAAAAATCTGATTCAGATTGAATTTTCCCATGATGTACGCCCCTTTCTGTCCGAATCGGACGGTTTATCTGTGTACGCCAATTCGTCCGGCACCTGTAATCAGTTCGAACGCTTCCCGGCACCCGTCCGTCCCCGCAACCGGGCAGAATCCCGCTCGGCAAAAGCGTTTGTCCGTCACGTCGTCCACGTCCAGCCGGTCACAAATCCCGCATTGATACGCCCGTATTTTCCCGTTTTTGCAATACTCCGGGGACAACTTCTTTTCCCTCATGCCTTTCCCCTCTGCAAATATTCCCGCACGAAAGCGATATAGTCCATAGCGGTCCCGCTCCGGCGGCTGTATTCCGCAATCGGCATTTCCGAAAAGGTGCTTTCGGTGACTTTATCCGAATATCGAATGCGGGTGTCAAATACGGGGTATTCCGGGCGGGACCGCAACCACGCTTCGCCCTGCTTCTCCGCGTCGGCGCGGATAAAGCAGGTAATCAGGCACCCGGCCAGCCGCAAGCGCGGGTTCAAGTCGTCCCGCGTGTCCTCGATCTGTTCTTTCAGTTCGGCCAGCCCGTCGAAAGCGTACTTGTCAATCTTAATCGGAATAATCACGTCATCGGAGGCAACAAGGGCGTTTATCGTGGAAATGTTGATGTCCGGGGCGTTGTCGATGATGCAGAAGTCATATTGCCCCGCTACGGGGTCCAGCGCGGCCCGCAGGCGCGTTTGCTGTGGCCGGGTGGTGTCCATCAAGACTTCCATATTTGCGCGAATCAGCGTCATGTTAGCGGGCAATACGTCGATATTCTCGAACCGGGTCTTTTTTGATGACCTCCCGCACGTCCAGCCGCCGGGCGGTCAGAACGTCGGAAAGGCTCTTTTCGTCGTAGGAATGGACCCCGAACGCCTTTGACGTGTTGCCCTGCTTGTCGTTATCCACAAGCAAAAACCCGCTTATTGTGGAAAACCGCGAGGACGTGGGCCATGTTGTCGGCGGTTAGCGTCTTTGCAACGCCACCTTTCAGGTTGATAATGGAGATAATTTTCATCGGTCAAACCTCCTTGTTGTATTTCTCCCGCTCGACGGCGGGGTTCTATGTGCGCCGCCGCTTCCGCCGCGGGGCTTCCTGAATCTTCACCAGCGGACCGCGCCCGTCCAACTCATACAGGAACACGGTTTCCCCGGTCTGTGTGCTGTGCTGGCAAACAACGTCGGTGATCGTGCGTTCCTCCGCCGGGAAGCGGAACACCAGCCCCGGCGGGTGGTTTCGCGCCCAACCGTGATTTTGTCGCCTATCTCATAGGGACATAGGGCGGAGATTTTTACTGTTTTCATGCGTTCGCCTGCTTTCTTCCTGCTCTGCGGCTATCCGAACCGTCGCTTGATGAAGTCCACGAATTCCGGCGGAAGTGGGCCGCTTTCATCCCCTGCAATCAGCATTACGCCTCCGCTTTGTGTCGCGGCTTCCCGTTGTTCCGGGCGCGGGGTCGCGGCAATATGGACCAGCTTTCCGCTGTTGTCCAGTTCATACAGGAATGTAACGGTCCCGTTCTTCACGCTATGTACGCACACAATGTCGGTGATCGTGTGGACCTCTTCGACAACCGCCGCCGGGTCAAGTCTGAACGTCTCCGCCTCTCCCGGCTTCACTCTCCGGCGGCTCTTGATTTTGTCCCCGATCTCAAAAGGGGCACGTTGCGTTGAATGCCGCAAGTTTCATTGTTCTGCCTCCATTTCTCCGGGGGAAATTGATGATTTCCCGGTGCTTTCGTCTACGTTGATTCGGTACTGTGTTTTGTCTATGGCTTCCGTCGCGGGTCGGTCTATCTTCTTTTCCGCCAGCGCGCGGCTACATTGCCGGGCCAGCGCGGAAAGGTGGTAGACGAACTTTTCATTGATGACGTTATACGGCATGATGACCGCCGCGACGAAAAGCCCGGTCTTTGCGACAATGTACGTCATTCCCTGCGGGGTTTCCCGCTCGTACAACTGCACCATGTCAATTACATCTTCCAGCGGCGATAAATACTTGTTCTGAATGAACGAAATCCCGTTCCGCGTTTGCAACGGCTTCAACACGCCGCCGTCGTACACCAGTGAAAGGCTCTCTTCGTCAATCCGGTGTTCCGTCTGGTCCGTGTCGGAAAGGTTGATTCCCTCCGGCGCGCGCTGGTGACGAAATATGATCTTCTCTTGCTGTTTGGCTGAAATGTCGAACATGGAATAGATATTTTTCTTCATCCATGTACGGAAGTCCTGTGATCGGGTAAATTGCGGATGAATCCCAAGCCATTGTGAAACCTCTCCGCCGGATTCCTCCCGGTCATACAGACAGAAGATTTTCGTTTTACTGCAAAGGGAAGCGACTTTCTTCAACTTCATACGGGTTCACCGCCTTTCTTTTCGAGGTATTCCCGCATGACACGGACAGCCACGCGGCACGCCTCTTCCGTGGCCGCAAGCACCGCTTCCGAACCTCTGAACCCTCCGAAATACCGATAACCAAACAGGGCGGCGCGTCTTGTCTCCGGGTCAAGAATCGCTATGGCCTCTTCGATGGTCATTTTCTGTTGTTCACCCATTCCGGCTTCCTCACTTTCTGCGCCGCTTCCTGCGCTTCTTTTTGGTGTCCGGGGCGGTGGTGTGGCCGTCTGCGGCTCCGGCACGATCTCTTCGCAAAGAACTTCGATTTCCTCCACGTCCTCTGGCTGAAAACATAGTGTCGCGCCGGGGTCGTAGGTCCCCCACGGCCCAATCCGCCTTGAACTGTTCAAGGTCGTTTTTTGTATCGGGGGAACGGGTGGACCTGCTCGGAATGATAAATTGCCATCATCATTCGTTCGTCGTCCTCCGGGTTCCAGTTATGCAGGTGATAGGCTTCGTGGTTGTCGTAGTCCCAAAGGGACAGCAGGACCACCAGCCCGTCAAACTCTTCATTCGCCCGCTGAATGCTCTCCGAAATCCCGGTATGTCATGCCCTGTCCGGCGTACCTCTCCCGGATTTTCTGAATGGTCTTGCCGCCCGTATGGAGGCGGCACCGAATGACTTTCGGTTGATAGGTCATGTATTTTCACCGTCGCTTTCCGTTGTAGATGACCACCATCGACGGGAACGGGGCGGGGGCGTATGCGTTGCCCTCTTCATCGGTGAAGCGTAGCCGCCCGCGCACAAACCGGTTTCCGCTTTCCCGTATATGTAGTCGTGAAAGTATGCTGTGTCTGTTCTGGCCGGAATCAGAAGAACAACCGTTGTCCCGCTCCGGGATTCTTCATAGGCTTTGCGAACCCATTTCCCGGTTTTTCCCGTCCGTATGGAGGGTTACACCAAACAGCACCCCCCCGCAGGATTCAAGGACTATTCAAACCATCGGTTTCCGGCGTGTAGTACGCCGGGCATTTTGCACTTTTGGCCGTCGCCGCCGCGTCCAGCACAAACCCGAATTCATCATTCAGACGATCGAAAAGTCTTGCGGCGTGCAATAGTCCATTTTCTTACTGCTCAATAAGGCCGCATTCATTCCGCGTCCTCCGTGTCCCGCCCCTTTGCGGCTTTTACCGCCGCCGGAATATCCCCGCGGCCTGCGCCCTCAACCTCCACGCGCACAACGTCGCCCGTTCGATATACCGCAATTTTCCGGGCCGGGCGAATGGCCTTGACGATCTCCGCAACGGCTCCACCCGCCGCGGCTACCAGAACCACAAACCCCAGCCAAACCCAAAAAGACGAAAAGATAAATCGCAAAAAACTCCATGTCTCTTCTTCACTCCTTTTAATTTCTACCGTGCAAATTGTGTCGTTTCTCGAACCTCCGTGCGGGACAATAAGTACCCGCTCCATCGAAAAGCCGCGTTTTGCACCGCATCCCATACTATTCCAGCCAAAACATATAACTTTTCCACCCGGCTTCACTATTCTTGCTATCTCGTTCTTCGCCTCACTCCAAAACGTCATGCGTCCATCCCACCCATCAATTCCGATTCCGTCATAGCATTCTTTTTACCTGTCTTTGCGAATATGGTGGGTCATATAAACACCATCCACCGATTTGTCCTTGAATTTTTTCAGAAAATCTATCGCCTGTAAATGATAAT
>VOFB01002169.1_pt1 | contig 46230 bp, 58 predicted proteins | sample 5384141 | NCBI WGS metagenome assembly VOFB01 (sample SAMN12384721, study PRJNA508395) | human gut metagenome | isolation source: healthy gut A | host: Homo sapiens | reverse complement strand
CGGCCTTTATTCTGTCGCTGGCGGTGGGACCTCTTGCAGGAAAAATGCTGGGCAGTATGTTCTGGTTCTTTGAGTATCGATTCACCATTCTGCCTGTCCTGCTGACAATTCCGGTATTTCTTCTGCTGGGGTGGCTGATTCCTTGCATGATGTATGACAATGCAGCGAAATGCAGTGTTGTAGAGCAATTAAGGGATGCTCAATAACTGTTAAGCAAAAAACGGTCCTCTGCCAATAAAAAGGCAGAGAAAGATCAAGTCTGCATATCCAACCGGATCATTGTAGATTAGATAATCCAGTTCTGACCGCTGATACATATTGTCGGCAACTTCGTTTTCCACCGCAATGGTATCAATGGCAATCTTGCTGCCATCAAAAAATTTCAATTCCACACAAGCGGTATCCATGTTAAACTCACAAGAAATCAATCTATCCATAAGAAACCTCCATTTTGCAGGATGTTAGATCATCCCAAAATATTTGAATGCTTCTCGGATCGCTTTCTCTTTTTCCGGCGGACACTGTGGCTGTCTGGAATCCTCGGACTTCGGCAAATTGTAATTCTTGCCAACCTCAATCCCACATTTTCGCTTAATCTGTGAGATATAGAGGTTGGACACCTTTAACCCGGTATGCTCCAACACATAGTCCTTGATCTGCGGATAGGTTGCCCCATCCTGAATTCGGATATCCATATCCATATCTTCCAAAGAGAACTCAACCCGAATCTTTTTGCATCTGAGTCGACCTCAGCCCTTGGAAAGCAAGACAAAAATACCGGCGATGCCGTGACGAGCACGACCATGATCTCTCCGGTAGAAAATCCGTGCCGGATCAGCACATGACGCAAAAGCCCATACTGTGTATCTTCATCGTACGTTTTGATTTTAAAAGATTTCAGAAGTCCTCGGATCGTGACGATGATCTCATCTGCTTTCTGATCCTCGATCATGCAGGAGTCCACCGGAACAACCTTGTGTGTGCCTTTCTGGTAAACACCGGAAATCGCATTGCCTCTGCGGTCACGGTCAAACACAGCATGCACTTTATTGCGGTAATGATACGGCTCTTCCATTCCAATGATCGGATGTACTTTTCCAAAAAGAATCCAGAAGGATCCGCACACGTTTTTCTTTGTGCCTGAGCTGTTCTGCATAAGACATTCCCTGAAATTCACAGCCGCCGCATTTTTTCGCCACCGGACAGACTGCTGCTTTTTTTGTTTTGTTTTTTTCCATGAATGATTATTTGCAGAGTTCTGCAACCACCTGGTTGATGACTTTTCCGTCTGCTTTTCCTTTCATATCTGCCATTACATTTTTCATGATCATGCCTTTATTTTTTTGTAGCAACGACCTCGGCAAATTTTTCCTGAATATAAGCTTTAACCTCTTCTGCACTCATCTGAGCCGGTGCATATTCTTTGATTACATCGTAACGGAACTGATATTCTGCTTTAAGATCCTGCCGGGAGTCCGGACAGGTATCCAGCTGCTCTTTGACGGTTTTCAGCTCTTTCAGAATTACCTGATCAACCATGCTTTCCGGAATATCATCTCTGCATCCGGCATCGATCGCTGCTTTTTTTACTGCAGAAACCAGAGAAGAAATTGCTTCCTTGCGTTCTTTATCTTTGGCTTTCATTGCAGCAACCATGTCTTTTCTTAAAGCTTCTAACTGCATTTTTAAATCCTCCCATCATTCCTGGATAAAACTTTTTATCCCATTGTCATTTTTGCTCATTATAGCACTTCTCTTTCTTTCCTGTAAAGTTTTCACTGTTTTTTTTTCTGATTTTGTGCTATAATAATTCCACTGATGACAGGGTCAAAAGACGATCAGGTACTTTATCTCTGGCATTACCATTCTCAAACCGAAAAGAAAGGTGGAATTTATATGATCATTGCTATTATCTCTATCGCCGTCCTTGCGGCTGTGATCGTTTCCTGCGTAGTTGCTGTGGTTGCCGGTGTAATCGGCAGCAAATCTCACGATGAAGACGATGCCTAGAACACAACGACCAGTCACATTTTAAACTGCTCTTTTCATAAAACTTCTCCCTCTACCGACACTGTAAGCACCTGCCATGGTATAAACTTACCACTTTTTTTCATTGCTGTCACAGCTGCATTTTGAATTCCGCCGCAGCATGGCACTTCCATCCTTATGATTGTCACACTTTTCACATCATTCTGTTCCAGGATTGCCGTAAGTTTCTCACTGTAATCAACCGGATCCAGTTTCGGACATCCGATCAGCGTGATTTTTCCCTTCTGGATCTCTTTTTTGCAAAATTTGCGTATGCAAACGCAGTACAGTCTGCTGCGATTAAAAGATCTGCCCCGTCAAAATAAGGGGCATTGACCGGCGTAAGCTGAATCTGGATCGGCCACTGCCTGTTCTTTTTTCTCTTATTTGCTTCCACAGCTGCTTCGTCATATGCCGCTGCTTCCCGCTCAACAAACGTGATCGCTCCGGTTGGGCAGGCCGGAAGACAGTCTCCCAGTCCGTCACAGTAATCATCCCGCAATAATTTTGCCTTTCCATTTACCATACCAATCGCATTTTCATGACAGGCTTTCGCACACAGCCCGCACCCATTGCATTTTTCTTCGTTTATCTCAATAATTTTTCTTATCATTTATCTATATTCCTCCTAATAATCACACCTGAAATCTTTTTTTTTTCACTGCCGGGCAGACAGCAATTTTTTTCAATCACTGTCCATACCTTCACCGTGCCCCTTGATTTTCTGTTTTCCGTGTAGTATGATGCTGAACAAAGCCAGCAGATTTTCTGTCAAACCATTTTTCCGGTCTAAAATCTCTGCCTGACTTTGACCTGATCCTAACATAACATCTGAGAAAAATCGGTGGTTATAACCACTGAATCACAATCAAAATACCGTTAAATATCAACAGTACTATTTTTCCGCATACTGTTGTTTTTACCTGACAGGAGACTTTATGAACTTTTTAGAACTGCCTCTGTTTCAGAGCCTTTCCGATCAGGAACTGGAACAAATGAAGACTTCCGGCTGTCTGCGGACGGCTTCTTACAAAAAAGAATGATATTATATTTTCTACCGGTTCCACTGTTTCTGAAATCGGCATTGTTTTATCCGGAAGCGTAAATGTAGAAAACATTGATTTCTGGGGAAATAAGAGCATTCTGGGAAATATGAATGAAGGACATATTTTTGCAGAAACCTATGCCCTGTGCCGGGAACCGATGATGGTAGATGCCGTTGCCGCCAGCAACTGCGAAATTCTTTTTTGAATCTGAAAGTTTTACAGGAAAAAAACTGCACTTCTTCCTGGTATTCGAAAATACAACGCAGCCTTCTTGCAATGTGCAGCCGCAAAAATTTGATGCTCTCAGAACGGATTTTCTGCACTTCTTCAAAAACAGTTCGCAGCCGACTGCTGACCTATCTGTCCGCACAGTCCCGGAAACACGGCAACCATCGTTTTCAGATTCCGTTCGACCGGCAGCAAATGGCAGACTACCTGAATCTGGATCGCAGTGCCCTGTCAAAAGAACTTTCCCGTATGAAAAAAGAAGGGATCTTAGATTTTCACAAAAACGAATTTGTTTTAAAAAATGAGATGCTCTGAATTTTTCACACATCAAAATGTATCATATTGGGGCAAAAGTCCCCAACTATATTGGAGGAATTGAATATGTGTACCGCAGCAACTTATAAAACAAAAGATTTTTATTTCGGACGTACTTTAGACTATGAATTTTCCTATGGTGATGAGATCATCATTACACCACGAAACTATCCTTTCGTTTTCCGCCACACAAAAACACTGGAAAATCACTATGCACTGATTGGCATGGCGTGCTGTGCCGACAATTATCCGCTCTATTACGATGCCATCAACGAAAAAGGACTTGGCATGGCAGGACTGAATTTTGTCGGAAATGCTCATTACCAGCCGCTTTCTGATTCAGAAGAAAATATCGCATCTTTTGAATTATTTCCATGGATTTTAGGACAGTGTGCCACCGTAAAAGAAGTAAGGAGCTTTCTTGGCCACATGAATTTATGTGACACACCGTTCAGCGACCAGTTTCCATCATCCAGCCTTCACTGGCTGATCGCTGACCGCAGCGAAAGCATCACCGTAGAATGTGTTGCAGATGGCATGAAAATTTATGACAATCCGGTTGGGGTACTGACCAACAATCCACCGTTTGACAAGCAGCTGTTTCAGCTGAACAATTATATATATGCAGCTTTCCGCCAAATCACCGGAGAATCATTTCTCCGATAAATTAAACCTGAGCACTTACAGCCGCGGCATGGGCGCTCTCGGACTTCCGGGAGACCTCTCCTCTCAGTCACGTTTCATCCGCGTGGCATTCACCAAAATGCACGCTATTTCTGATGAAAGCGAAGCTTCCAGTGTAAGCCAGTTTTTCCATATTTTAGGTTCCGTGGAACAGAGCAGAGGCTGCTGCGAAGTTGCCGAAGGAAAATATGAAATCACAATCTACACCTCCTGCTGCAATGCGGATAAAGGGATTTATTATTACACGACCTATGATAATCATCAGATCAGTGCCGTTGATATGCATAAAGAAAATCTGGAAGCAAAAGAACTGATTCGCTATTCCCCGATAAAAGAAGAGCAGATATATTTTCAGAACGGCAGATAAGAAGTTGTCGGTGGTTTCCTGGCGGGTGTAAGGAATTGAAATGCCGAGAGTGTTATTAGGATACTGTCTAAGAAAGAACAATAAGGCATGTGCATAAAATAATACAGCCATGATGAATTCGAAAACAAATCGCTCTGACGGTAGCAAGGCTTCCGTCGTGAGGTTTGCGATGTTGCCGCCCCAGAGAGCCGCTGTCTGAGCCTCGAAGAGGCGAGTTTAGGCGAAGGGCGGCTAACACACGAGCGAACCGAACAGGAAACGAAGCGTGTCAGGAGATTGTTTTCGAATCATCATGGCGTGGCTATTTTACAGACTATTTTTTACTACATTCATTTTGCACATTGCAAAAAGCTCAGCTCAGCTCAAACATTCCATGATAGAGCTGATAATATTTTCCTTTCTGTTCCAACAGTTCTGCATGATCCCCTCTCTCGACGATCTTCCCTGCTCCAGTACCATGATCGCATTGGCATTTCGCACGGTACTTAATCGATGTGCGATGACAAACACGGTCCTTCCTTCCATCAGCTGATCCATGCCTTTTTCGATCAGCGCCTCGGTTCTGGTGTCAACGGAGGATGTTGCCTCGTCAAGAATCAGCACCGGCGGATCGGCTACTGCTGCCCTTTGCGATCGCCAGAAGCTGCCGCTGTCCCTGGGAAAGATTTGCCCCATCTGCCGTCACCATGGTATCGTAACCATCTGGCAGTCGTCTGATAAAAGAGAGTGTGCATTTGCAATGCGTGCCGCCCTCTCGATCTCTTCCTGCGTGGCATCGAGTTTTCCAAAACGGATGTTTTCTGCTACGGTTCCCGTGAACAGATGGGTATCCTGAAGCACAATGCCAAGAGAGTGTCGCAGTGCATCTTTCTTTATCTTTCGCACATCAATTCCATCGTAAACCACCGTTCCTCCCTGCACATCATAAAAGCGGTTGATCAGGTTCGTGATCGTGGTTTTTCCAGCTCCGGTCGATCCGACAAAAGCAATTTTCTGTCCCGGTTTTGCATACAGGCTGATATTCTTCAGGATCATATGCTCTTTCGTATAACCAAAATCAACATTTTCAAAACGGACATCACCGCAAAGCATCGTCAGTTCTCCATCTTTTGAACGCCATGCCCATTTTCCGGTCTTTTCCTGACATTCTTTCAGGATGCCATTTTCTTTTCTGACATTGACAAGCGTCACATCCCCTTCGTCCACTTCCGGCTCCAGATTCATCACATCAAACACCCGCTCTGCTCCGGCAAGTGCGGAGAGCAGGAAATTGCTCTGCTGTGTAAACTGATTGATCGGGAGTGCCGCCTGACGCACAAACACCAGATAACTTGCAAGACTTCCGACATCCGCCATCCCACGCATCGCCAGAATTCCTCCGAGAACTGCCACGATTGCATAATTAATATAAGATATACTTACGACTACCGGAACCATCGTTGCCGCATAAGACTGTGCACCGGTTCCTTCTTTTCGCAGTTTTTCATTTTTCTCCAGAAATTCCTGAAGACTTGCCTGTTCATGATTAAAGACTTTGACTACTTTCTGACCGCTGACCATTTCTTCAATATAGCCGTCCAACTCACCAAGGCTCTGCTGCTGTTTCGCATAAAAACCTTACTTTTTGCTCCGCTGAACTTGATATACCAGAACATGATGCCATAGCAGACCGTCACGATTAGCGACAGTTTCCAGTTCAGGATATATAGGATCACAAGGGTTCCGATCATCTGGATGAAGCTCTGGATAACCATCGCAAAACTGTTGTTCAGGGCATCTGCCATCGTGTCGATATCGTTCGTGAAAAGACTCATGATATCGCCGTGTCGCTTCTGGTCAAAAAAGCGAAGCGGCAGTGTCTGCATATGTGCAAACAAATCTCTTCGAATATCAAAAACAACCTGCTGGGCAGCTTTTACCATCGTCTGAGAATAGCCCCAGGCTGCCAGTGCTCCGATGGCAAAAATGCCGGCTGCCACAAGCACTCCGATGGCAAGTGAATGCAGATCCCCGTTTGCAAGATTATTGACAACCGGACGTATCATGTAAGTTCCAAGAAGGTTTGCAAGGGCACTTACCGTTACCAGAATACTGACGATCAGAAGCATAAATTTATGCCGTCCAAGATAAGAAACAAAAATCCGCAGTGTGTGCTGCATATTTTCCGGCCGTTTAACATTCTTCGTTTTCGATGCCATCGCTGTTTCCTCCTTTCATCTGAGAAGCATAAATTTCCTGATAAATTGCATCCTCCTTAAGAAGCTGTTCATGCGTTCCGATATTATGGATCTTACCGTCATCCAGGATCACGATCCGATCCGTATGGATCACAGAAGAAATTCTCTGTGCAATGATGATCTTTGTCACATCGCCAAGTTTTGCCAGCTCTTTGCGGATCTTCTTTTCCGTCGCCGTATCGACTGCACTGGTAGAATCATCAAAGATCAGGATCTTCGCATTGGCAAGAAGTGCTCTTGCGATACAGAGTCTCTGTTTCTGCCCGCCGGACAGGTTATTTCCTCCCTGCACAAGCATGGTGTCCAGTCCGTCCGGAAAACGCTCCAGGAACTCATCCGCACATGCCACACGGCATGCATGCCAGATTTTTCGTCATCTGCATCCGGATCGCCCCATTTCAGGTTATCACGTATCGTTCCGGAAAAAAGCTCATTTTTCTGCAAAATGATTCCGACTGCCGCCCGCAGTGCATGAAGATCATATGCTTTTACATCCACACCGCCAACTCTCACCGTGCCGCAGGTCGCATCATAAAGCCTCGGGATCAGCTGCACGAGCGTCGTTTTGGCGGCTCCGGTTCCACCGACCACACCGATCGTCTGCCCGGCCTTGATGTGCAGATCAACATCTGACAGTGCATACGCTTTCGCATCTTTGTGATATTTAAAAGATACTTGTTCAAAATCCACGCTTCCATCTTTGACCTTCTGTACCCCGTTTTCCGGAGACTTCAGAACAATCCTCTCATCCAGCACTTCTGCGATACGATGTGCACTGGCAAGAGATCTCGTCAACAGCAGAAAAACATTTGCAATCATCATCAGAGCGTTGACAACCTGCATGACATAACTTAAAAAAATCCGGTCAGATCACCAACCTTAAGACTACCGCTTAAGATCATATTTCCGCCAAACCACATGATCAGTACGATCGCACTGTACATGACAACCTGAAATGCCGGAAGATTCAGCACCGCATAGTGAAAAGTCTGTTCACTTGAAACACTCAGATCTGTATTTACTGCATCAAATTTTTTCTTCTTCGTACTCTCCGCGGACAAACGCCTTGACCGCACGGATCGCTGTCACACCCTCCTGAACAACATGGTTCAGACGGTCAACGATTGTCTGAAGCTTTGTATACATAGGAGCCACTTTCCGGACGATCAGAAATAAAACAATACCAAGAACCGGCGTACACACCAGAAAAACAATGGCAAGTTTCGGATTCATCCAGAAAGAAAGACCGATGCCGAGGATCAGAAGCGACGGCCCTCTCGTCACCGGACGGAAGCCGGAATTGATCAGATTCTGCAGAACCGTGACATCCGTGGTCATTCGCGTGATCAGAGACGAGGTATCAAAATGATCCAGATTTGAGAAAGAATACTGCATCACTTTTGCATATTCTGCCTCCCTGATCTTCGCTCCCCATCCATAAGAAGCCCTCGCTGCAAACCGTGCATACAGAAGCCCCGTCACCAGAGCCAGAAGTGCACAGATCCCCATTTGAAAGCCCTTGGAATAAATATAGGCAAGATCGTGGTTTGCCACCCCGACATCGATCAGATCCGCGATCATGATCGGAATGACAAGCTCAAACGCTGTCTCGATCATTACCATCAAAGCACCAAGCATCATATCTTTTTTATATGACCCGATATATCCTGCCAGCCGCTTTATATCATTCATATTTTATTTTCACTCCTTTTTCAGAAACCCTGAGCAATCTCAGTCTTTGATGCAAAGCGGACATTCACAATCCTCTTTCGCACTCTGTCAGTTGGTCAGTTCCTTCAAAAGCTCCAGATCCTCTGCCTTTATTCTCAGATTCGTCTCAATCTTTTCGCCATCCGGTGTGGTAACCGTGATCGCCATGATGCTGCCCTCCTTTAAAGCCCGTTTGAAACTGCATTGCAGAATGCCGGGAATTTCGGGTGATTTCTTTTAAATATATTCCATGCATTCATAATCTTCATCATATTTCCTATATTATTCAGTGCCATTTGTTTTACCTCCTAATATTCATTTTTACATCTGCTAAGTTTAAAGTACTTTCTCAAACTGTGCAAGACACAATTACCACAAATTGAACCACATAATCACTCTCGTACAGGCAGGAACGACATTTAGACCTTTTGACCCTGGCATCATTATATGATGTGGGTGTCAAAAGTCCCCAACTATGATGCCTACGGATTGTTCCGTGCGTTGCACTCCCACAATCCTTTCTACGCTCCGCTTCGGTCGGTGCTAAACATGTGCCACTGGCACATAGCACCCCAGTATTCGCATATCGTGGGATTATCATCCCACTTTTATGCTCATATCGGGGGGGTCCCAAAGGTCTTTCATCCACCTATGAGCAAGCTCATGTGGATTTAGACCTTTGACCCTGGCATCATTATATAATTTTCACATGAAAAAAATATTCTATTTATATGTTCGCCTGACTAAACGTTCAAAACTGAGCAACTCTCGTGCATAATCTGGCGTTTCTTCCCCGCTTTTTTTGCTGTTATTCGTTCAAACTCATTCAGAAACAGCAGATTTCATACATTTTCAGCAAAAAGTTCAGAAAGTTTTTATTGATTTTGCCGGGTAAATATGTATAATGATGATAGAGAAGTGGGCATCATTTCTTTAACTTTAAGTATAAAAGAAAAGAGGTTAATCAGATGGCAAAAATTGATTTAAGCAAGTATGGCATCACTGGAACTACTGAGATCGTGTACAATCCATCTTATGAGATGTTGTTCGAAGAAGAGACAAAACCTACTCTGGAAGGCTTTGAAAAAGGCCAGGAAAGTGAACTGGGTGCTGTCAACGTTATGACTGGTATCTACACAGGTCGTTCTCCGAAAGACAAATTTATCGTAAAAGATGAGAATTCCAAAGACACTGTATGGTGGACAACAGATGAGTACAAAAACGATAACCATCCGGCAACCCAGGAAGCATGGGATGCTGTAAAAGCACTGGCTATCAAAGAACTGTCCAACAAGAGACTGTTCGTTGTAGATGCATTCTGTGGTGCAAACGAAGATACCCGTATGGCAATCCGTTTCATCGTTGAGGTTGCCTGGCAGGCACACTTTGTTACCAATATGTTCATTCGTCCTACAGAGGAAGAGCTTAAGAACTTCGAGCCGGATTTCGTTGTATACAACGCATCCAAAGCAAAAGTTGAGAATTACAAAGAGCTGGGTCTGAACTCTGAGACAGCAGTAGTATTCAACATCACAAGCCGTGAGCAGGTTATCATCAACACATGGTACGGCGGAGAAATGAAAAAAGGTATGTTCTCTATGATGAACTACTACCTGCCACTGAAAGGCATCGCTTCCATGCACTGCTCCGCAAACACAGACATGAACGGCGAAAACACAGCAATCTTCTTCGGTCTGTCCGGAACAGGTAAAACTACACTGTCTACAGACCCGAAACGTCTGCTGATCGGTGATGACGAGCACGGCTGGGATGACAACGGCGTATTCAACTTCGAAGGTGGATGCTACGCAAAAGTTATCAACCTGGATGCGGAGTCTGAACCCGACATTTACAACGCAATCAAACGCAACGCACTGTTTGAGAACGTTACTCTGGATGCGGAAGGAAAGATCGATTTCGCGGATAAGAGCGTAACCGAGAACACCCGTGTATCTTACCCGATCGATCATATCCAGAACATCGTTCGCCCAATCTCTTCTGCACCGGCTGCGAAAAACGTAATCTTCCTGTCCGCAGATGCATTCGGCGTACTGCCTCCAGTATCTATCCTGACAGAAGCTCAGACACAGTATTACTTCCTGTCTGGTTTCACAGCTAAACTGGCTGGTACAGAACGTGGAATTACAGAACCGACTCCTACTTTCTCCGCTTGCTTCGGCCAGGCATTCCTGGAACTGCATCCTACAAAATATGCAGAAGAGCTGGTTAAGAAAATGGAAAAGAGCGGTGCAAAAGCATACCTGGTTAACACAGGTTGGAATGGTACCGGAAAACGTATCTCCATCAAAGATACCCGTGGTATCATCGATGCTATCCTGAGCGGAGATATCAAAACAGCTCCTACAAAGACTATTCCGTACTTCAACTTCGAAGTTCCGACTGAACTTCCGGGCGTTGATCCGGCTATCCTGGATCCTCGCGATACCTATGCTGATGCTTCCGAGTGGGAGACAAAAGCACTGGATCTTGCTGAAAGATTCATCAAGAACTTTGCAAAATATGAAGGAAACGAAGCTGGTAAAGCACTTGTAGCAGCTGGTCCGCAGAAATAAGAATAAGACTGCCGAAATCAAACTTTTCAAAAGCTTATACAAAGGACACCGCAAAATTGCGGTGTCCTTTGTTATGCCGAAATTCCGCATGGCAGTCCAGATGGAGCACATTGCGCCCATTGCCCTGCGGCGGGGAATTTGTCGTGAGCAGATACATTTTACATTTATCATACCTGAAAATAAGACTATTATAAACACAAAACAGTCGCCGTCACACGTTTTTTGACGCTGCTGCTTCATACGCCTGCTGATAGAAGGTTTCCTGAGCATCCACCGGACGCTCGATCGTCATCGGGATTCTGTAATTTCCTTCCGAATCCTCATGACGGGCCTTCTGATTATCATTTAACATGATCCGGAACATCTCAAGCAGACGTTCCTTGATTGCCGGATCGCAGACAGGAGCTGCGACTTCCACACGTCTTAAGGTATTTCGCGTCATATAATCGGCTGACGCAATATAAACTTTCTCTCTTCCCTTACTTCCGAAGATATAGATTCTGGAATGTTCCAGGAATCTTCCCACAATGCTGATCACGCGAATATTTTCCGTTGCATCTTTTACGCCCGGGATCAGACAGCAGATACCGCGGATGATCAGATCAATTTTTACTCCGGCGCAGGAAGCTTCGATCAGCCTGTCTATGATCTTTTTGTCAGTAAGTGCGTTCATTTTCAGCCCGATATAAGCATCTTTTCCGGCAAGTGCAGCTGCAATCTCATCATCGATCATCGCCAGCACTTTATTTTGCAGACAGAGCGGTGCTACCAGCAATTTGTCTGTGTGTTCTACGATTTCTCCCATCGCCAGTGCCTGGAAAACTCTTCTCGCCTCTTTTGCGATCTCTGTATCGGCTGTCATCAGGGAAAGGTCTGTGTAAAGGCACGCTGTTTTTTCGTTATAATTTCCTGTTCCGATCTGCGTGATATACTGCACTTCATCGCCGGCTTTTCTGGTGATCTGGCACAGTTTGGAATGTACTTTAAATCCATCCAGCCCATAGACCACATGACATCCGGCACGCTCCAGTCTTCTTGACCACTCGATGTTATTTTCCTCGTCAAATCTTGCCTTTAATTCTACAAGTGCCAGCACTTCCTTGCCATTTTCCGCTGCCTCGATCAGAGCTTCCACCACTTTACTCTGTTTTGCCACACGGTAGAGCGTCATTTTTACGGAAAGGACATCTTTGTCGTTTGCAGCTTCATGCAGCATCGTAAGAAACGGTTTCATGCTGTCATACGGATAAGATAAAAATTTGTCCCCCTCCAGAATCTGATCCAGAATCGGTCTGCCTTCTTCAAACTGCACAGATTTCTGCGGAATCCGTTTTTGATAGAACAGTTCCGGCACGTAACGCAGTTTATCCTGGATTTCATAGACAAATGACAGATCCAGCGGTCCCTCATTATAGATAACATAGTCACGGTCAAGATCCAGATAATGACACAGAGTACTGATCACTTCACCATCCATTTCCCGTGACAATTCCAGACGGATCGGAGCCAGTTTTTTCCTCTGTTTGATCACTTCCACCATAAAATCACGATAATCCAGATCTTCGTCATACAGTGCTTCTGCGTCAATATCTGCATTTCTGGTGATGCGGATCAGTGATTTTGCTTTTACACGATAACCCTTAAAGATTTCCGGCATATAATGGAGAATCACTTCTTCTGCCAGAATATAAGTGCCGCGTTTGCCGGGAAGTTCTATCAGACGTTTGAACATACCACTGCTGCATGGAATGATACCCAGCTTCTCTTTTCCGCTCTTTGTCTCCAGCACTACGACTGCATAGATTTCTTTATTTCGCAGAAATGGAAACGGCTGTCTTTTGCCACGATCGTCGGGAAAATGATCGGTGCGATTTCACCCTGAAAATAGCGTTTAACGTATTCGCTTTCTTTTTCATTCATCTTCTTGAAATCCGTGATGCAGATATCATATTCTTCCAGTTCTTCCATGATTTCATCGTAAACGACATTTCTGCGACGGTTCAGTTTTCCGACTTCCGCAAGGATCTTTTGATCTGCTCCTCCGGTGTAAGATTTGTTTTATTATCACGGATATCTTTTTTCAAAAGCATCTGATCTACGAGCGATCCCACACGCACCATAAAAAATTCATCCAGATTGCTCTGATAGATTGCTGCAAAATTCAGTCTTTCACAGAGCGGCACTTTTTATTTTCCGCCTCTTCCAAAACACGTTCATTGAATTTCAGCCAGGAAAGTTCCCGGTTCATATATACTTTTCTCATTTATTATTCTGTCCTCCTCAATAAAATGTGATGCCCTTAACAGCTTTTTTCGTTGCGTGCATTTAAGCCAGACACACGTGAGACCTGGGCTAAATCCCATAAAAATGGCATTCTACCTTTAACCATAAATTTATTTTACTGCCACAAGATCAAATCCTCTGCAATGCCATGTAAAATCCATGTAAAGAATCTTACTATTCGAAAATGAAACCCCACTCAGACAAATCTGTTGCCCACCACTTATAAAAGTTTGAATCTTTTCCAAATCGAGTAGGAGGCGGTGACTAACCGCCGTCCTCTCACACCACCGTGCGTACCGTTCGGTACACGGCGGTTTCAATAGTTGACGTGCACGGACTGATAGGCTGTGGCTAAATCATAGAAGCCACCGTTTATCAGTCTCTCTTTGTCATGGCTTTCTTAACTGTTGTCAGATTCGCACAATACCAGTGTCCTCTTCGGCAGTTTGCCGCCATATTCGCATAGTATTCGTGTACTCCCATCTTTATCAGATTTCTTTTCTTTGTTTTTGGAAGTTTCCACTGTTTCCATATACACATGCGTATTCTGTGGTAGAGCCATCCGTTGATCTCTTCGATGTTGTTCTTCATGCTTGCTATTCCGTAATAGTTCAGCCATCCTCTTGCATATATCTTGATTTTCTCAAGGCTTAGCTTGATTGACTGACATCGTTTACGGAAGACAACTCTTTCAGTCTCGACTTAAACTTTCTCCATGACTTTGGATGAACGCGAACATAAATACCCGTTCCATTCCTTCCCAATGCAAAGCCTAGATACTTAAAATTTCGGATTGCAAACACACTGACAGTACGGCTTTTCTTTCTGTTGACTGTAAGTTTCAGTTTCTCTTCAAGGTATTTCGTACTGCTTTCCAGAAGTCTCTCCGATGCCCGTTTGCTCTTCGCAAGGAGCACGATGTCATCTGCATATCTGACGCATGGGACTCCTCTCTTCAAAAACTCCTGGTCAAACTCATTGAGATAGATATTCGCCAGTAGTGGGGATAGATTTCCTCCTTGTGGCGAACCTTCCTCTGTTTCCATGACTACTCCGTTCTCCATTACCCCGCTTTTCAGATATCGCTTAATCAACTGCACCACCCGTTCGTCCTTTACATTCTTACGGAGTAAGTTAAGGAGAATTTCATGGTTCAGTGTGTCGAAGTATTTTAATAAATCTAAGGATACTGCATATGTGTATCCTTGTTCTGCATACTCTTTCACTTTTGTATTGCGTCCTTCGCACTTCTGCCCGGACGATAGCCAAAGCTACCATCTGCAAACAGCGGTTCATAGATTGGCACTAACTCTTGCGTGATTGCCTGTTGGATTGTACGGTCTATCACCGTTGGTATACCAAGCTTTCGCACACCACCATCTGGTTTGGGAATCTCAACTCGTCTTACTGGAGACGGAGTATACTTTCCACGATAAATGCGGTCGGTTATCTCTTGTTGATGCTCCTTTAGATATGGAAGAGCCTCTTCAATGGTCATGCCATCAATTCCTGGTGCTCCCTTGTTTGCCTTAACTCTCTTATACGCTCTGTTAAAGTTATCTTTATACAGGATCGCTTCTAAAAGTCTCGGCTGTGCACTGTCTCTTTCTTTCCATATCCGATTGAATGACCTAGACGCTTTCACATACCCTTCGTGTTCCGCATTATCTCTTTGCGAACAGCCATTATTTTCAATGTTTTCTGCCATAGACGGTCATTCCTCCTTTCTCGGTCATACTTAAGACTCCTATTGATTCGGTCCTTCACCTCTCGGCTACTATGACCTCTGCTGACTTCTGTGCGTTCAGCATTGCTTTATGCAGTGGTTACCTCTTTCAAGGCGTACCACACAGACCTCCCTGGGTACCACACGTTTCTTTCTCTCCATCCATCTGCCACATTTATCATGCATGATTCCGTGTAGTTATTGGGCTTCAACTTGCTGTGCAGTCTTACCCTCATGCATAGCCTGATGTGAGATTTCTGTTCGTCAGACCAGAGATTTGCTCGTGGGTTAGTATGTTCCTCACATCCAGCTTCCTTCAGATTCCATCTCACGATGGACACCCTTGCCTTCGGCTATATCCTTCCCACTACCGGGCGGATTCGGGACTTTAACCCGTTAGAAACGTGCGCCGCTAGGCGCACTTTAACGTACAAAGGACAACAGATTTTCTCTGCTGTCCTTTGTATATTCTGCATGATTACATGATGTGCGTCTCTGCACTTTTCTGTTTTTAGTATGGATATAAGTTTCCGTTTGCATCGGTTACGCCATCGTTACCGAATGTATACTGCATTCCGCCGCTGTCTACCCAGTTTCCGTTTGCATCCTGTGTCACGGAAATATAATTGCCCTGGTCATCATAAAACCGTTGGTGCTGCCGCCGGTATTACCTCCTGTGTTTCCACCGGTATTGCCATTGTTTCCATTGTTGCTATTATTTCCATTGTTGCCATTATTTCCGTTGTTGCCATTATTTCCGTTGTTGCCGTTATTATTTCCGCTGTTGTCATATGGATAATAATTGCCGTAATTATCGGTTACACCATACTGACCAAAGGTGTAAACAATGCCGTTTCCATCTACCCAGTTTCCGTTGCTGTTTTTATAAACTGTGATCAGATTTCCCTGATTGTCATAGAAACTGCTGGTCTGAGTAGCTCCGCCGTTGTTATTGTTGTTATCACCGCCGTTATTGTTATTTCCGCCGTTGTTGTTATTATTGTCGCTGTTTCCACCCTGCGGATTGTAGGTAAAGCTTGCACCGTTGCTGTTTGTGATACCGTTTGCATCAAAATAATAAATCGCTCCGCTGCTGTCTACCCAGTTTCCGTCGCTGTCCTGATAGATATAGACTGCGTTGCCGTTGCTGTCATAAACATACTGACCGTTCTGGTTGGAATCAGAATTGCCATCGGTAGAAGCTGTGCTTCCGGACTCGGACTGTGTTGTACTGTTCGACTCGGAAGATGTTATATTATTCTTTTTAGTCTCAGATGTTGTTGTGCTCGATGTTTTCAGCAGTTTCAGACTCTCCACAGAAGTACGGATCGCTTCCATTGCCGTTGCATCATCCTGCATAACCTGACCATTGACCGAATAAATATCCTCATCTCCTACCAGGTTATACGCTACCGAGTACGCATACTTACTGTTTGTACTCTTACATTTGATGGTTGTGTGATATGCCTCGTAAGAACCCATGGTATTTTTCTTGTATTCTACAACTGCATAATCGGTTTTGGATTTTCCGGCTTTCTCCAGATTATTCAGTACTTCTTCTTCAGAGGACGGAAAAACAAGTCCGTTCGTCTCATCTCCGGAATAATGTACGATCGTGATCGTTCCCTGGTTCGGTGACTCAAAGGTCCATTCTTTTGTGCCTTCTTTTTTCATTGTCCAGGTGTCATCCGGAAGTTTGATAGAAATACTGCCATCTTTTGATTTAAATGTTGTGGATGTATTTGTAGCTTTCTTTGCTGTTTCGCTCTCTGTCTGTTTCTCTGTAACACGAATCGTTTCGCTGCTCGTCTCAGTTTCCTGTGCTTTCTTTTTACAGCCGGTAGCCAGACAGGAAATGGACAGAGCGAGTACCAGACAAGTTACGATTTTTGATCTCATTTTCATCTATACTCCTCCATTCTGGTTGTTACCTTCTTTGACTTCCATATTCTACGCTTTCGCAGATATAATGTCAATCAAAAACCGGTTTAATATGGATAGAAAACGCCATTCTGATCGGTTACGCCATCATCGCCAAACTGGTAGGTCATACCGCTTTCATCAACCCACTGTCCCTGGCTGTTTTTGTGAACGGTGATCCAGGTTCCGCCATCATCATAGAAGCCATTGCTATCGCCTTCACCATTATCGGCTGCCGGATTATCGATGTTATTCTCGGTATCCGGTGCCTGTGTTTCCGGCTGCTGCACTACCTCTGTTTCCACTCTTGTCTCCAGATCCGGATGTGTTTCCGGTGTCTGCGTATCCTGGCTCTGATTCTGGTCATCCGATGCCTGATTCTGATCCTCTGCGGCTGAAGTCTGGGCAGAATCCTGACCTGCTCCCCGCTGTGTCTGATCCTGGGTCTGTTTTGTGCTGCTGTTCGTATCCCCACTGTGGCTGCCGCATCCTGTCATCAGAAGAGCCGATGAGAGGACTGCTGCTGCCATAAAATGTAATGCCTTATTTTTCATAATAATATTTACACTCCTTTATATCCTGTTTTACCATTTGCTGAAATTGCCGTCGCTGTCTGTTGCCCCTTTTTCATCGAAAGTGTAGGTTTTTCCATCACTGCCGATCCAGTTTCCGTTTGCATCCTGTGTCGCTGTCTGATAGTTTCCATTGATATCATAGAAACCAATGACCATGCCATTATCTGAAGAATTGCCGGAACCTGTCAAAGAATCCGACTCTGATCCGGAACCTGTTGTTCCCTGAGGCGGATCATAATAATACTGTGTGCCGTTGGAATCTTCTACGCCGTTTTCCAGGAAAATATAAGAAGTTCCGTTATCATCACGCCAGCTGCCGTCCTCAGACGGATAAGCGTAGATCGTATTTCCGTTTGCATCAAAGAAATAGCGGTATTCCTCATCGGTCGATGCACCGGAAGAATCGCCTGTACTTTCACCGGAAGTATTGTCTGAAGCAGTATCACCTGTATTTTCCGGATCAGAACTGTTACCGGCATTATCCGAAGATGTACTGCCGTCTGCCGAAGATCCGGAGTTTGCACCAGAATCTGTCTTTTTACTGTCATCATTTAAAACTTTGAAGCTGGTAACGGCACTTTTCACTGCCTGCTGCACCGTACTGTCACTGGATGTCAGTTTTGCCGTGATCGTATAACTCTCGGTGTCCGTATTGATCAGATACTTGATCAGATAAACGTAACCAAGATCTGCGTCCTGCGTGGATGCAGCATAATAATAAAGCTCTGTACCATTGGTGCTGTCTTTTTATATTCTACCTGAGAAAATGCATTCTCCTGGATATCGTTTAAAAGAGCAATCGCATCTTCCTGAGACTGCGGCAGATTCTTCTCCTTGATCTTTGACTTTTTGTGCGTGATCCGGATCGTGCCGACGCCTTCTTTCATAAATGCCCATTTATTCTCAATGCCTTCCTTTGTCGCCACCCATGCAGAATCCGGAAGATCAAAAGAAAATGAATTGCTCTCTGAGGTATATGTTGTGGCTGCTTCGGTCTGTGCAGTACTTTCGCTCTGAGCTGTCGTCTGTTTCGTCGTCTCCGTCTCAGATGCCTTTTTCTGGCAGCCGTTCATCATAAACATTGCGGCCATTCCGATTACCAATAATGTCGCAATTTTCTTTTTATTATACATGAAAAATCCCCTTTTCTCTCTGATTTTCAGTGTGTTTCAAGTCCACTCCCTTTTCATTGTACAATGAAGATGCGGTTAATGTCAACTTTTCTTAACACTTCTTAACAAAATCTACATATTTGGCACACCCTGTGCCCTTCTCTGTTTCAACTTTCGGATCACATGACAGTACGCCGGAATCAGGAAACAGTCTGCCATGATCCATGCCAGAGGACTGGCAAAACATACGCTTGCGAATCCCAGATACGGAACCATGATCACGCCGGTAAGGGCTCTTGCGATCATTTCCATAACACCTGCAAGGATTGCCAAACCGCTGAATCCTGCTCCCTGACTGGTAAAGCGAACCGCATTGACAAAAACAAGTGCAATGTAAAATCCGCTGTTTGCAAGAATAAACAGCACTGCATTATGTATGATCTCCGTTTCGGATGCATTTATGAACAGAAGCATCCAGTATTTTGCAGAAAAAAGCATGACCAGGAAAATCAGGATCGAGTATGTGATACCGATCAGAACGGATGCCTTTAATCCCTGACCGATACGCTCGATCTTGCCTGCCCCGACATTCTGTCCGGTGTAAGTTGCCATGGCCGAACCAATCGCATCAAACGGACACGCCAGGAACATCGAAAGCTTCGATGCCGCCGAAACCGAGGCAACGGCTGCCGAACCAAGTGTATTGATACCGGTCTGAAGCACGACACTGCCGATCGCTGTGATCGAATACTGAAGTCCCATCGGAATACCCATTTTACAGAGGATACCGATGTGTTTGCCATGCAATTTCCATTCTCCCGGCTCCATTTTCAGGATCGGGAACTTTGTCTTTATACACCACAGAGACGGTACCACGGAAAATGCCTGTGCAAGCAGTGTCGCAAAAAGCCGGTCCACGAACGCCGAGTTTCAAAACCGTTACTGACAGGATATCAAATCCGATATTTGCCACTGCTGCCATCAGCAGAAAGATCAGCGGCGATTTGGAATCCCCAAAGAGAACGGATGATCCCGGTCAGGAGATTGTAGGCAAGTGTGATCGGTATCCCTGCAAAAATGATAAAAATATAATCATATGCAAGATCCAGGATATCTGCCGGTGTCTTCATGGCGATCAGCACGCTGCGGCATAAAATACAGACTGTGATGCTCATGATCGCCGCAAAAAAAACAGTCAGCCAGATGCTGTTTGCCACAAACCTTCTCATATCTTTATAATCTTTTGCCCCGTAACGCTGTGCGACCGGAATGACAAAACCATTGGCAAGTCCCATACAGAATCCGATGATCATAAAATTGATCGCCCCGGTAGAACCAACGCCCGCCAGTGCATCTTTTCCAAGGAACTGGCCTACAACGATCGTATCTACCATGTTATAAAACTGCTGCAGTAAAAACGTAAAAACAATGGAATCGAAAATCGCATGATAATCTTCCAAGGTGTACCTTCTGTCAGATCTGTTGCTGCGTTTCTCATTTCCTTACTACCTCCATATTTTAAATTCCATTTTTTGCACAGATATCCGCCAGGCAGCATCTGTCACAGTAAGGCTTTGTTCTTGCTGTACAGACCTCTCTGCCATGATAAACGAGTCTGTGGCAGAAATCACTACCTTCTTCCGGTGGAATGATCTTCCAAAGTGCCATTTCGACTTTTTTCGGATCTTTGATCCCATCTACCAGACCGATACGGTTTGTCAGACGAATGCAGTGCGTATCCGTGACGATCGCAGGCTTTTTGAAAACATCGCCCATGATCAGGTTTGCACTCTTTCTTCCCACGCCCGGAAGCTTTAAAATCGCATCAAAATCACACGGCACTTTGCCGTCGTACTCATCACGCAGCATTTTCATGCATGCACTGATATCACGTGCCTTGCTTTTTCCAAGACCGCATGGCCTTACGATCGCCTCGATCTCTTCCGGTGTCGCTTCCGCAAGAGCATCTACATCCGGATATTTCGCATAGAGATCCTGAACCACAACATTTACCCTGGCATCCGTACACTGTGCCGCAAGCCGGACACTGACCAGCAGTTTCCATGCCGCATCATAATCAAGCGTACAGTCTGCCAGAGGATATTCCTTCTTTAAACGCTCGATCACTTCCAGTGCAAGCTGTTTTTTTGTCATATGCTCCTCCTTATATATTTTCAAAAATCTTTTTTACCCGTTATTTTATCACAAGAATCGCAGTAAGGATATTCCTTTTTTTCGATTGTGCAACCCCTTTCTTTTATGGTAAGATAATAAGATGCCAGGATCAAAAGATCTAAATCCACATGAGCTTGCTCATAAGTGGATGAAAGACCTTGAAACCCGCCCCGACCGAAGCGGAGCGTAGAAAGAATTGTGAAAGTACGAAGTACGAAACAATTCATATGGCATCTCATAACTTTCATAACTTCACAAAATTTGACAGGAGTAATTATGATCTTAAATGTAAAAAATCTGACGCATGGTTTTGGTGACCGTGCGATTTTCGACAATGTTTCTTTTCGTCTCCTCAAAGGCGAACATATCGGCCTGATCGGTGCAAACGGAGAAGGCAAGTCCACGTTTATGAACATCATCACCGGAAAGCTGATGCCGGATGAGGGAAAGGTTGAGTGGGCAAAAAATGTCCGTGTCGGCTATCTGGACCAGCATACCGTTCTGGAAAAAGGTATGACGATCCGTGATGTCCTGCGTTCTGCTTTTCAGTTTTTATTTGCAATGGAAGCGGAAATGAACCGTATGTATGAACAGATGGGCGATGCCACACCGGAAGAAATGGAACGTCTGCTCGCCGAGACCGGCACATATCAGGAGCTTTTAGAGCAGCACGATTTCTATATGATCGACACAAAAGTAGACGAGATCGCCCGTGCACTCGGTCTGGAAGAGCTTGGGCTTGACCGTGATGTAACCGACCTCTCCGGCGGACAGCGTACCCGTGTACTGATGGCAAAGCTTCTGCTGGAAAAACCGGACATCCTTCTTTTGGATGAGCCGACCAACTACCTGGATGAGCAGCACATTGAATGGCTGAAACGCTATCTCCAGGATTATGAAAATGCCTTTATTCTGATCTCCCATGATATTCCGTTCCTGAACAGCGTCATCAACCTGATCTATCATATGGAAAACTGCAGACTTGACCGCTATCCGGGCGATTACGATAAATTCCAGGAAGTCTACGCCATGAAGAAAGCCCAGCTTGAGGCTGCCTACAACCGCCAGCAGCAGGAGATCAGCGACCTCAAGGATTTCGTTGCCCGCAACAAAGCCCGCGTCGCTACAAGGAATATGGCGATGGCACGCCAGAAAAAACTGGACAAAATGGACATCATCGAACTGGATCGTGAAAAACCAAAGCCGGAGTTTCACTTTAAAACGGCCCGTACTTCCGGAAAGATGATCTTCGAGACAAACGATCTGGTGATCGGTTACGACGAACCGCTGACAAAACCGTTAAATATCCGCATGGAACGCGGCGAACGCATTGCCCTGACCGGTGCAAACGGTATCGGTAAGACCACGCTTCTGAAAAGCATTCTGCAGCTGATCAAACCGTATTCCGGCGAAGTGCATCTTGGCGATTATCAGCATATCGGTTATTTTGAGCAGGAGTCCGATACGCAGAACACTTCGACCTGTATCGAAGAGATCTGGAGCGAATTTCCGGCAATGACACAATACGAGATCCGTTCCATGCTGGCAAAATGCGGTCTGACCACAAAACATATTGAGAGTCAGGTCCGCGTCCTGAGCGGTGGGGAGCAGGCGAAGGTACGTCTGTGCAAGATTTTGAACCGTGAGAGCAATATTCTGCTGCTGGACGAGCCGACCAACCACCTCGATGTTGACGCAAAAGCAGAACTGAAAAAAGCTCTTCAGGAATATAAGGGAAGTATTCTGCTGATCTGCCATGAGCCGGAATTCTATCAGGATATCATGACAACCGTCTGGAACTGCCAGGAATGGTCCTTAAAGCTGTAGAAAATTTCCAAGGAAAAAGCTGGCGGCAATCCCGGCAAAAACAGAAAGCAGTGCACCTGCCAGCGTATACCGTGTTTTTGTCACTTTTGCTGCCATAAAATAAACGCTCATCGTATAAAATACCGTTTCCGTGCAGCTGAGCATCAGTGATGCGATGATTCCGATCTTGGAATCCGGCCCGAATTCTTTAAAAATATCCAGAAGAAATCCGGTCGCCGCACTGGCGGAAAACAGACGCACCACTGCAAGCGGCACAAGCTGCACCGGAAATCCGATTCCGGCAAAAAGCCTGCCAAGGATATCCGAGAGCCATTTAAGGAAACCCGATGCCCGCAGGATCCCTACGGCTGTCATCAGCCCGACAAGTGTCGGCAGGATCGCAAATGCCGTGGGGATTCCTTCCCCGGCACCACGCACAAAATCACCGTATGCATCTCTCTTTTTCAGAAAGGCATAACCGACAACGTAAAGCAGAACAAACGGTATCATATACATCGACAAAAAGAGCAGAAATGACAGAAAAATCCCTCCATAAGTCCGTCCGTTTACTGTATCTTATGAAGGGATTTTTGTAACTATTCAGGTAAAGCGGACATTCACAATCCGCTTCGCTACTTGCTCAGCTCTGCTGCCAGAAACACAAAAACATGCTTCAGGATTTTTCCACAGCTGCTTCCGCTTCCATGGTTTCAAGCGTTTCTTTGATTTCTCTTTCTTTTTCAGCTTCTGTCACTTCTTCGACCACATCGGTTTCCTCTGTGCCTGTCTGTGTCTCATTTTCCTGTGCAGTCTCCGCTTTTTCTTCCTGTGGTTTCACAACCTCTTTTGTTTCGTTTTCTTTGCGAAGTTCTACTTTTGCTTTTTCTGCGGTTTCCTGTGCAGCTGCAGCTTCTTCCACAACCGTTTCTCTGATCGGCTCCTGCTCCGGATGCTGCATTCTCTGCGGATCACTCCACACACGTTCCCATGGATTTGGCATACGCTCACCGTTCATATGGATCCCCATGCTCTGTGCATACGGATACGGCATTCCACGATAGAATCTTTTTCTTCATCAGAAGCACTCTTCATCAGTTTGCGGCCTGCCCATAAAACAAATACAGCAACAACAGCAACCGGAATCTTTGCGATCACAGCACCCGGCAGACTGGTCGGCCCGTAGATGATGTCCGCAAAATATTTGACAACACTCCAGATCATGCACGCCGCCACGATATACAGAACCGTTCCCATGGCCTTTTTACCATCCGTCTGCTGATGCTGTCCTTTAAGCCTTCGCTCCAGTCCATCCAGTCATCGCCCCAGAGATAATGATCCTCCAATTTTTAAACGCTTCTGCGTCCATCGAATTCTTGTTGGTTGCATCGAAAAAGCTGTACAGCAGAATGATCGGTGCAAAGAAAAGCAGCGGCTTGATATCCAGCCAGATACCCACTGCACATAACGTTGCAAAGATTGTCATTAAAGACAATCCCTGCTTCATAAATCCCATATACATCTGTCCTGCTCCCGGGATCAGAGAAAACAAAAACATCAATATTTTATTCTTTTGTCTTGCCATTTTCTTTTCCTTTCATAATGTTTTCGCATCACCACATCTGCATGCGAAACGGTATTTCCATCGAAAGCATTTTTAAATCTCATTGCAAAATTCAGAAACACTGCTTCAGCAGCTGTAACGCCTCTGAAAACTTCTCCACCGGAACTGTTGCACAGGAAAGAGCAAGACGGATCCCTTGCTCACTTTCATCCGCAGATAAAAAAGCAAAACCTTTTTCTTCTGCTCTGTACAGAACTTCCCGCAGATTTCCTGCTCCGAAAATTTCTAGAAGGCTTACAAATCCGGTCTCCCCGGCCGTAACTTTTGCCTCTTCTACAAAAAAATCCTTTTCGCTTCACTGCACAAAATTTTTGTTTTCGCCAAATAGTGTTTCCTGGATTTGCGAATCTGACTTTCCAGATGACCATCCCGGATAAACTGACACAATGCGATCTGTTCCGTTTTGGATGCCGTCTGATTATAAAAATCTCTGCGTCTCTGATATTTTTCCAGAAGATCCGGCGGAAGCACCATAAAACTTAAGCGGATCGACGGCAGCAAAAGCCTGGAAAATGTTCCGAGATAAATGACTCCGTTTCCGCCCGCCAGACCCTGAATGGACGGCGATGGATGATGATAATAACAGAATTCACTGTTGTAGTCATCCTCGATCAGCAAAATATTTTTTCAGATGCTTCACGCAGTATCTTCATCCGCTCTCCGACCGAAAGAACATCGCCCCAGGCAGTCGCCTGCGAAGGTGACACATAGCAGACATCCGGCTGCTCCTGTTTTCGATCGCACAGTTCAAAACCATGATCCTCAAAAACGGCACGCCCCTGCCGAAATCCCGGATTATAAAACGCAATTTTTTACGTCCCTCAATCAACGGACACAGAATATGAAGCAGGCTTTGAACACCCGCTCCGATCACAATATGTTCCGGCGTACAAACCACATTTCGGTTGTTTTGCAAATATCTGCACAGAACCTCCCGCAGATCGTATTCTCCCTGCGGTTCTCCATAAGAGAGCAGACGCTCATCCTGCCGCAGTGCACTTTTGATATACCGCCTCCACAGTTCAAACCGGAAGGTTTCTCTGTCAACACTTGCAGACGCAAAATTGTAAAGCACCGGCTTCTTTTCTTTTGAGCGGCACTTTTCTGAAATTCTGCCGTTTTTCGCGTCCTGCCGATGTCCGTCACATAAAATCCGCTCTGCGGCCTGGAAATAATATAGCCCTCTGCCGCAAGCACCATGTATGCCGTCTCCACCGTTGTCCGGCTCATCTGCAATTCTGCCGCACACCGCCGGCTCGACGGCAGCCTGCTTCCAGGTGCAAGCTGTTGCGACAGAATAAGCTGTTTGTAATAATTATATACCCGCATATAGCGGTCAACAGACTGATTGTCAAGTTCCGGTTTCATAGATCACACTCCTGGAATTTCAAAAATGTCAAAGTTAAATGTCTTTTCTTACAAGAAAAAACCGACTTTTGAACCTTTTTACCCTGACATCTTACAAAACGATAAGCAAAAATAACAAATCCAGTGCCCCGTCGATCAGCAGGCAGGCTCCGAAGAATACCATCGTCATCTTCACAGCCCCGAATGGGTTGAAAAGCAAAGCCACACCAACGATCATCAAAAGAATCCCGATCGTCAGAAGCTTGCCCCAGCCGATTGCATCCAACACACGCAGATCCAGTGCTCTCTGGATTTTGCTGATACCATCCAGCATCAGTACCACGCCAAGCAGAAACGGCAAAAACGATACCACCGTCTGCGGCGTGATCAGACAGAACACGCCAAGTGCAATAAAGATCACACCAAGGATCAGTTCGCCCTTTGCCTTACCTTTCCGGCACTGGAGCACATGCAGAAGTCCGTATGCCGCCGCAATCACGCCGCAGCCATAACAGATCGCCCGCACACTGGTATCAGGCTTCAGCACCAGAAACAGTCCCAGAAGGATATAGCCTGCTGCCTGAAGAATCTGTATTGCTTTTATCTTACTTCCCATAAAAACACTCCTTCCCTTTTTCATAAAAATCACTATGAAAACAGTCTACCACGAAGCGGAGCCGGATACAATGTACCATTTGGAAGATTTGTCCAGGTTCTTATTGTTTATGTTGACTTTAATTGTATTTTAAAAATATTTTAAAATAATGAGAGTTATGCGTTAATATTATTTTCAAGCATATCTTTCTGAATTTCTTCGTGCAAATAAATCGGAGGTGATCTCGATGAGTATATTCGAATACGACAAAGAAGAGGAAGAACGAAAACTCAGAAAAGCAGAATATGAGTCTGGTGTTGCCGATGGATTTAACGACGGCATCAATACTGCAAAAAAGATACCGCTATTACTCTTACAGAACTTCATATGCCGATTGAACAAATTGCCCTTGCATTGAAAGTAGATGTGAACAGTAAAAGAATGGCTTCGTTCGACAGGTAAAAAAAATTGACCGAGCTCTTTAGAGCGAGGGATGCTTCTTGTCCGAAGGGCAAGAAGATGGGCATTAAGAAAACTTATATGTAAAATATAACGCCAGGATGATCCGAAAACAATCTCCTGACACGCTGCGTTTCCTATCCATGAAAATATGCTTGTGGATGAATCATGTGTTCCTTAGCATTCAGCTGTGCCAGTATCTTATCTTGATACATAAATCCTCTCTGATCTGTGTATTCACTGTAAATCTCCTGTGCCATTCTGGAAAACCTCAAATAAAGATCCATGCGAGGCGGTACAAAGATTATTTCCGGGCAAACCTGTCTTGCCTGCCACAATGCCATGCCTGTTTTTACTCCGGCTCGCTTCGCAATATAGTTTGCAGTCAGCACAATTCCATGTCTTGCTTCCGGATCACCCCCGACTGCCATCGGCTTCCCGGCAAGTTCTGGATGATGCAGTTTGTCATTCGGAAAAGTGCATTTTTTCATATAATACTCTCTGATTGCCTGAAACATCCATTCCGCAATCTTTTCTTTCTGCTGTTCTGTATTACACACATTGTTTTTGAAAGTTTACCGTCGTTTTCTTGTGATCCATAAAAATGTACAGGTAAAAATAATTCCCTTTACAATGGAGGTTGAAGAAATAGCCCACCATATTCCATCCAGACCCATAATACCTCCAAGAATGATCGACAGCGGAATTCTTGCACTGGTAAAAAGCTATACTGATGATACTGCAAAGTCGGGTTCTGCCGAGCCCTGATAATGCACCGACTGTCATCAGTTCCACACACATAAAAGCTTCACTGAAACCTATGATGATCAGATATTCAACTGATGTTGCGATTGCTTTGGGTTCATGAAAAAAATTCTGGCAATCGGTTCCGGAATACATATAAATACAGCTGAGATCAACAGTCCCCAGATACCAACCGTCAACAAAGAAGCCTTATATCCTTTTTTTGACACGGTCATTTTTGCCCGCACCATAGTTCTGTGCGATAAAGGCATTTAATGCCGCTCCAAAACCGTCTGCAGTATTCCATGATATCGATTCAATCTGCCCTCCGACTCTCTGCGTTGCAACAGCTTCTGCACCATACCCGGAGATCATACGTGTCAGCACCATGGAGATTGCACAATATGCCATTCCCTGTATTGCTGTCGGAATTCCGATCTTACAGATTCCCTGCAGATATTCCCGCGGGATTTTTGCCAAAAGCCTGGTTTCTTTTAGTACATTTTCTTTCTTTTGTATGACAATTCCGACTATCATGATACTCATAACGATCGCCTGTGCTGTCACTGTCGCAATTGCAGCCCCGACAACACCAAGCTTCGGAAACATCCCCACTCCAAGAATCAGCACAGGATCCAGAACCATATTTGTGGCCAGACCGACAAGATTCGCTATAAAAGGTGTCTTTGAATCTCCCTGTGCCGTATAAAGTCCAGTCAGTGTCAGCGTCATAAAAGAAAATACGATCAGCCCACAGGCAATCCTCGTATATGACATTGCCGCCGCATGAGCCTGTGCATCTGCAAGCTGAAAAAATCCTACCATCTGTCTGGTAAAAAGCAGCGAAAGAATTGCATATGCCATTCCCATAAATGCAGCAAGCTGTACTGCCGCCTGTGCAAATCCGTGTGCCCTTTCTCTGTCTCCACGTCCGATACACTGTGCCACATGCACCTGTCCACCCATTCTAGCCATAGCTGCAAGTCCCTGCGAAAGCCAGGTAAACATACCTCCAACACCTACACCTGCAACTGCCCTCGAACCAAGCAGACCAATCCATGCCATGTCCGTGATGTTGTACAAAGTCCCCAGAAACGATGACGCCATGATCGGAACCGCAAGTTTCGTCAGCGTTTTTAGAATAGGACCTTTTGTTAAATTTCCTCCATTTTCATTCCTCATCCATTTTTATTTTTTATTATCCACAAATCCTATTATACATGGTTTAACAAAGATTTTCATCAGGAATTATCCATATATATCAAAAATCCTTTTGAAGAAATATTATTCTCCAAAAGGGCTTTCTGTCTGAATCTTTTTATAATTTTTCCCCGCAGAATTCAATGACTTTTTTGTACCAGTAAAAGAATCTTTTCGAATTCTGGAAAAATCTACTGTACCATTCTTGAGAATTTCATCATCTTCCGGCATCGTCTCCAGATTTATTTCATTTTCTTCGAAAAATCTTGCAGCAAAGCCCGGATAATACCCTCTGACATGTACATCTCCGGCAACAGAATTATGAATCTGTCCAAATTTCTGAGCATAAAAAATATCTTCTGAATGACAGGTATACTGAAATGTTTGAACTTCAGTATAAAAAGATTTGGCTTCTTTTAATATCAACATAAAAAGCGAGATTGAGGCGAACTATTAATTTTATATAGACATTTTATAGATGAAAAAAAGAGCCGCTATCTAAGCGGCTCTTCGGCATTTTGTTACTATTCAAACTCAGTCGTAGAAGACTCCTTTTTCTATCTGAAATCCTTTTCGTAGAGGATCACACGATCATCCGCATCGTATCTCTTCTTGGAGAGAACCATGCTGAGTTTCCGGAATCCGATCTTTTCAGACTGGCGGATGGCCTCATCCACAATCTCTTTGGCGTCGATCACAGTAACCGGTCTGCCCGCTTCCTGCAGCTCACTGATTCTATCATAGAGCGTCGGGATTGCTTCTTCATCGATCGTGTAATCTTCCTCGTAAGCATAAGTACGTCCAAATTCGACAAGTTCATCATTGGTAAATACCGGAATAACAATCTCGCTTGTAAACTTCTCTGCGAAATCCGGATGCTTCTCAAACAGCTCTTTCAGATATTTCTTCTCATCTTCCAGAACCACAAGAAGTGCATCTGTACGGAACTCCATCGCTTTGGAAAGCTGTTCCACAACGGCATCATCCAGATCACCGGCTTCCTCAATGATCAGCGTACCACCCGCAATCTTGGCAACCGTAGACGGGATATCCTTCTTATTGAAGTCCTCTGCATAAATCTTTGCAATCTTTACAGATTCCTCGCCTTTTTCTTCACTGATCGTCTTTGCAAAACGAATACCGAGCGTAGACTTTCCACTGCCCTCTGCACCAAGAATGATCAGATTGCCGACTCTGGACGTCTGATCTGTAGATTTCATCTTCTTCATTACCATATATAATGCCGAAGCAATCTGCTGACTCAGCCCTGCCACCGTTGCAAAATAAGAGAAATTGTACTTCTGTTCGTCCGTCAGATCCGTCGGAGCGGCATCCTCTTCCTTTACAGATGCTGCTTCTTTTTTTTCTTCCTTTTCTTTTTCGGCCTGCTTTTCCTTCTCTTGCTTTTCGAGCTCCGCCGCCTGTTTCTCAAGCTCCGCTTCAATCTCTTTGCAATATCCCTTGTATTTCCAAGAGCCGCCTTTTTCGCACTTGTGCCTTCGGCTGCGTCCTCTTTCACTTGTTTCCGGCTCAGCCTGAGATACTTCCGCAACTTTCTCAATCGGCTGCACTTCTACTTCCTGTTCAGCCTCAACTACTTCTTCAACCTGTGGTGTCTCTTCTGGCTCTGCTACTTCTTCAATTACTTTCTCAATCGGTGCTGCCTCTTCTGGTTCAGCCTCAGCCACTTCTTCAACCTGTGGTTCAACTTCTGGTGCAACCTCAACTATTTTCTCAGCCAATTCAACCTCTGTTTCCGGCTCAACTTCAGCGACTTCCTCCACATGTGATTCTGCTGCTTTCACTGGCTGTGGTTCTGCTTCAACCTTTTTGCCCAGAACTGCTGCGATTGCCGCTTCTTTCTGTGCAAGGCTCATGGACAGCAGAATATCATCAATATTGTTTCTCTTGATCTCTTCTGCCGGAACTTCTTCAGCTGCTTCTTCTGCCTCGGCAGTCACATCATTCATCGGTTCGATAATGTCACTCTCATCCGGTTTTCTCTGAATACCGGAGAGAATATCCCGCATACTCTTTGCAAGTTCTGCCTGAAGGTCTTCTGTATTAAATTCATATTTTTTATCCGCTTTTGCCGGTGCATCCTGACCGGCTGCATCTGCCTTTTTCTTTTGATACGTTTTCCGCTTCGGAATCTGCGTCATCCACAATTTTCTCATCGACCTCTGCATCATCCGCTGCCTTCTCTGCGGCATTCTCATTATCGACAGTCTTTTCCGGGGTCGTTACCGGCAATTCCTTATGGAAATCCTGTTGTTCCTGATCGGTTTTTCCTGATTTTCAGAAAATGCTGCAAAGATTCCGTAATCATCATTTTCTTCTTTTTTTCAGCTGTATGTTCTGCGACACTCTGTGCGATCTCTTTTTCCGTTACAGAAATCACATCATCCGTGATCACTTCTTTGCTGGATTCTGGCATATTTTCCAGAATAGCTTTTTCCAGATCCGGTGCAACATTTTCTACCATTTCCGCTTTTGGCATGGTAGCTTCGTTGCGGTTGTCATAAATCGCCTGCTGTACCGGTGTCAGTGCTTTGATCCTCTGTTTCAGTTCGAGTGCACGGATAACATATTTTCCCTGTCTGAACCACACAACCAGATCATCGCAAGCATCAACACATTTCTCCTTCTGTCCGGCACGATAATAAAGTTTTGCAAGCTCATAGGCATATTTTTCCGTGTATTCTTTCTGATTATATTCTTCCAGAATCTCAATCTGATCCTCGATCGCCGCACCTCTGCCTCGATAGATCATATATTTCAAAAGATAACGTGAATTGTCGTGCGGTGCTGCTTCAACAAATTCACTGTAAAATTCCGCTGCATCATCAAACTCCCGCAGTTTTACGGAAATCTCCGTTAAATGGAACAAAATGTTTCTCACTGCCTGAGATTTGCGGTATGCACGAAGCAAAAGTGCCTTACTGTCCTGCAATCTTCCGACTTCTTCATAAATTTCGCTGATCATACAAAGCGTTCTGACATTTCTTACTCTCCGCCAGTCAATCGTATCAATAATATCTGCCGCATCTTCATAATATCCCTGATCAGCCAGCTTTGTTATTTCTTCTAACTTAAGGTTGTATTCGTATTTATCCACTGTTTCACCTCGTATATGTTCCTGCCTGTTATTATCCTATTTTATTCTACTATTACTCTTCATGTTTTTAAAGTATACTACACCAAAATACATTGTCAAACCGAGGGTTTTCGCAATTTTTCCGTCTGACCGGTTCTTTTTCCCCAGAAATATCCAAAAAGGAAGCCGCTGTTTTTTGCGGCTCCCCGATACTCTTATTTGGTCTTACCGATTTTAACTTTTGACCAGGCAGAATAGTATTTCTTTCTGTTTTTCTTTTTCCAGGTTCTGATCCGGATATAATATTTCTTTCTGGATTTTAACTTGGATACCGTAGTACTGTTCTTTTTCATACCACTGATATTTTTGTCTTTTTTGATTTGAATTTTCTGCTTGTTGATACCTGAATCTGATATCCTGACACCTGCTTTTCTGTTTTTTCCAGGAAATACTCAGTGCCTTCTTCTTTTTTGATGACTTTGGTGATCTTCGTCGCTTTCGGAACAATTTTGAAAGAAAGTGTTTTGCTGCCACAGTATTTATTTTTCATTTTACATTTACATGGTACTGACCAACCTTCTTTCTTCCTGCCTGATACGATACCGTATAATGATTGGAAGATACTCTGTTGCCATCACCATCAAGTACAATAACGCCTGGATTTTTGTCTTTCCATCGTATACATATTTCGTCTTTGAAAGTTTTACCACTTTTGGTGTCCGCTTTTTCACAAACTTCGCAGTAATGCTTTCATCAGACAGTATCTGTATCCTGTAATCCTCTTCTTTTGAAAGCAGTATTCCTTCTCTGTACCATCCTTCGAAAACATATTCTTCCTCCGGAATTGCCTGAAGTTTCGCAAACTGCCCATACTGGTAAATACCTCTGCCAATCACAGTTCCGGCTTTTCATCAGATACAAGTGCTTCCACCGTAAAATATGCATTTCTTGCATCGTCTCCGGACAAATCCGAATCCGAATTTATTGTGTTTCCATCTGCATCATAAAGTCTGTAGTCCGCATCGGAACCTTCCGAGTATCCTTCTCCAGCTCCGCTTTATCGTATGCTGGGAGAACGCCTTCCACCACTTCTCCTTTTTCCATCTCAATATTGAAATAATTGATGTTTCGCGTATACTCACCGGCCAGAGCACTGTATTCATTGATGCTGTAATTGACGCTGTCTTTTTCACGTGCAGTCATTTCCACATAAAAAGTTTCATCCACCGGAAGGACAACATATTTCTGCCCATTGTTATCCACCCCTGCAATATAACTTCCTGTTTCATCCGACTGCTCATTGATGATCGATGCAATCTTATTTTGTTCTGCATCAAAAACCTTAACATCAACCTCACAGTTGATTCGAATGATCCGGAATCCGCCATTGTTCAGGCGATTTGCAGTTGTTCCGACATAATTGCTGTCCATCGATGCCAGCCATGCATAACACAGTTCCGGATAATGAGCTGCCCCGAGTCCTTCTCCATTTAAAACAGCCGTTGTAAAATAATTCGGATGATTGCTGACAAGTGCAAGCATCAGATCACTCAGTTTCACACCCGCATAATCAATGACAAGCTCATTATAATCTGTGATTCCTGCATCCTGAAGTGCTTTCCTGAGCCATCCCGATACGATTTTCAATGCCTTTTCTTCCGTTCCCCATGGATTGATCCCGGTATTCCAGATATATGCACCCACAAATTTATACCATTCACTCTTTACCTGCGATACAATCGAATCCGTCAGACGTCCTGACTGTTCATCGGTACAACCAAAAAACTACGGAACAAATCTCCCGAATCTCATTCTGATAACGATCAACATAATTTTCTCTGTTTACAATAAATTTTTTAGATAAGATTGTAACATAATCTGACAGAAATACGCCCTGAGAATAATTATGTTTCGTATCATTGACGATCAGCCCATCTTTTAAGAACCCAACCGCATTCCAGGTCAGATTGTCCACAGAGATTTTTTCATTTGAAAATCATCTACAACATACTTCTCTGTTGTTGGCATCGCCTGGTAGATCGCCAGCATTTTCTTTTTCAGATCTGCATAATCTTCCGGTTCTGACTCCGCAGACGGCAAATATCGATCAATACCATATCTGCCAAATCCCATGGCTGCCGGTGCTACATAAGGCACAGGATCACTCTGATTAATAATATTAAATATATTATCATACTTTGAATCCCCATTTACCTCTTCGCTCAATGCACCTGCCGGCGTTTCAAAACAATAACCATAAACATCTTTTCTCTGATACGAGATATCGTTTCCCAAAGCGATTCCCTTATCAAGTTCACCGCTCACCAGATTCGCTGTTGCCGCTGCACGGCTGTATCCCGTGACCCATATTTTAACCTGTCCGGAAATTCCCTGCTTGGAAATATATTGTTTCAGATAAGAAAGAACATTATTTTTCGCAGTATTAAATCCCTGATGCTGTCCGGATGTACCAATCGTAAAATTGCTTGCCCATTCCTGCTCATAACCGCCGCCTCTGACGGCAACTGCAATCAGTGTATATTCCTCATCTTTTTACTTTCACAGGTTTATTTCCGATGATAACGCCAATCGAATCCGTCGTCGGTTTCTTCGTAAACCCGTCATTTACTGCTATATTTTCATCTGCAAATCCCATTTCTTTCAACAACGCTCTGGCATTGCTGCTTTTATTGGTGTAATCCGTCTGACCGCCATCACTGCTTCCAAATGCCGACATTGCAAAACTGAGCGACATCGTTGCCAGACTCGGATTATAATTATAGGCACTCTTTGCAAAATAATTGTCCGAATAATAACATTTGGCTGTACTGTCTCCACTATAGGTAAACGTTATCTCCTTTACCGAAGACAGAATATCATCTGCGACCTCTCCAAACGTAAATTCCAGATCATCCACCGAATACACCGGATAAAAATAATCCTCGGATGTTGCGATATCAGACGCAGTCATTTTGAAAAATTCAATGCAATATTCTTTCCTTCTTGCGGCATATTTGCCATCGTCTTGAACAGACCGATAGAATACAGGTTAATTCCCTGATCTTTTAACAGATCTGCTTCTTCCAGTGTATGATTTGCATATGCATACAGGTGAACATTTGTATCATTTCTGTGCCATGCATTTCCCACAACATTTCCATCGTAATAACCATCATAATTATAATCGCCTTCGTTGGTCATTCCGGTAGAAAAAAAGCACAACATTTTTAATCACATTTTCACTATCTGCATGATTTAACATAGAATTTGCCAGTTCCAGACCACTTGATATATCTCTGGTCGTGCTGGAAGCGGAAAGATTATTAATCTTATTGATCAGCGAGCTGTATTCTTTTGAAAACCAGATACAGTAGTTGCATAATCTTTATAAGAAATGACCGCCACATAATTATCTCCGCCTGTTGCACTGATATCCCGGATAAATTTCCCGGCAGCACTCTTGACATCAGATAATGCCGTATCTGCCGTGTAAATCGTCTCATTATTATATGTAAATTCTGCTGTGTCCGAGGTATCCAGCACCAATACCGTATACCGCTTCACATTTGCTGCCGCCTGGATTTCCAGGATGCCAAATGGCAGATCCACACCGGTGATCACTAAAATAACAGCCAGCCAAAGGCTGATGATCCTTTTCATTTTTCTCATATTCCCAAACTCCTTTACTGCCTCTGCTGCAATACTCTGTGTCCATCCTGATCGGTTTCCATTTTGCAGTCCCCCGGCACACAAAATGCCGGCCGCACTCCATTTTTATCATATGCATTGGAAAAGCCGATCTTGTTATTCGCCCCAATAACATAAACGCAGGAAGTATAATATGTGTTCGGCGTTCGCAGCCACCAGCTGCTTTTTTGATTTTCTTTCAAAACAATACGCTGTTCTTCCTTCTCAAAAAATCTAAGAAACGTTCCTTCCGATGCTGCATTTATATTCTGATCTTCCATCACCTCACTGTATGCCAGCAAAAAAATCTTTCTTTTTATACTTTTTGTCCCTGTTCCCGAAACTCCCAATGATTTCTCATCCGTTATCTTAATCTCAGATTCCAAAACAGGCATCCCATCCGGAAGCTGTCTGATATATTCATGGTTTAAATAATCATCCATAAAACTGTTTTCATAATACGCTTCATAAGAATTTATCTGCATATTCATTTTCAGTACTTCTTTCCTCAACAGTAGTGTCTCGCCATTATAATCAGAAGTCAATACCAGAAATGGAACCAGTTCATGCCCTTCCCGGATATATACCAGATGATCACCCTTTTTATTTTTATCATATGCCAGATCCGATACTATACGGCACTCTTTCGTATGAAATCGAAACCATATACCTGTACACATCAAAAAGATTACGCTTATCAGAATCATTATTTTTTCATGCTGCACCTTTTTATATTTTTGGAATTGTTTTCGTAACAGAATTGTTTTTAAGAACAAAAAAAACCGTTACTTCCACTACTTTCCGTAACGGTTTCCCTTATTTTCAATATTTAATTGTATTTTTATTTAGAATGTAATCGGAGGATTCTATTCAAAGTTTCCTGCTATTTATGTTAAATATTATAGTCGATATATAATATTTGCTTTTTATTTAACCCAAAGTTTCAAATATCTTTTTCCGAATATCTATTTTCTATACGTTCTTCTATATATTTCTTCTTCAAATGTGGTTCTATTCCTTTCGACTGTATGGAAGTAACCGACTGTTCTGTAAAACCATATCTGAGAATGATATATAAAATACTTATATTTTTTAGATTATATTTCTTTACACATAATCTAAAAACCTTTGAATAATGTGGTAATCCTTCAATATAGTGGCTGTTTCGTTACTCTTTAACCATATCTTTCAGATTTTCCCATCTCCGATTATCTGTTATAAATTCGATCTCTTCTGAAATTATATCGTTAAAGGTTGTTTTCGCAGGAAACACCAGCCATACCACGTCTATACTGAACAGTTGTTATTTCTGACCCATCCATTGGACTTGACCTCTACTTTCTGTTCTTACGTGTTATTCAGTTCCTTTTACAACCTTGCCTCTGACTTTTTTTCTATTCTACCAGGATTTCTCGTCTCCTGACAGGTAGTTTTTTGTTTGTCTTTGGCTTTCTTTGTTGTTGTCATTATAGTAGCACGCTTCTTCTCATTTGTCAATACTATTTTTATATTTTTATTTAATTATTTTATTTTCTAAATATTCAGACATTTATTCTTTGAAAATTGTATGAATTTTATATAATTTTCAAATAATTCATGCGTGCGTTCAACTTAAATCACTGTTCTTCCTTAAGCTTTCGAATGATCTCCTCCAGTTCTTCGATGACCTGTTCCATGTCCTCACTTTCTTTCGCCAGAGCCACCACCATCTGTTTCACAGAACTCTTCCCTTCGCTTTTCTGAATCATCAGTTTTGCAATATATTCTTCCCTTGTCAGTGCCGGCATCAGCTTTCTGGCATACTGCCGTCCGAACTGCTCCATTCCACATTCTTTCAGATATCCATTCTGAACAAGCGAACGAATGATATTATGTACCAGCCCATTTGTCCAGGTTGCTTTCACCTGCATTTTTTACAATATCTACACTGGTCAGTGCCTCCTTGCTGTCCCAGAAAATATCCATCATCTGTTCTTCACTTTTTGTCAGTTCCTTCATTTTCTGCTCCTTCCATTTTTGCCGTCTTTCATCCAAACTATCTTATTTTCTTCATAATGTATAATTTTAAACGAATCAAATATCTCCGTCAAACTCACTATAAGCCTTCTGTGTATTTTCCATAAAACAGGCTGCCACCTCTTCGGTCGCAGACCATTTATTTTGCCAAATTTTTATGATGCTTTTATCGCCTTGCTGAAAGCTCCATAGATTAATTCTCCATCTTTTTATACCATGCACGAACCTTATAATATTTATCTTTCGATATTTTCAGTTCCACGCTGGTTTTCTTTTTTCTGCTGCCAGATGGTGGTATATTTTCCTTTCTGAGAATCTGCCTGGGCAACCTCATATCCCGCTGCACCTGCTACCGGATCCCAGCTGAAAACAGCTTTTTTTTCTTTTTTTCTGAACAATAAAATTCACCGGTTTTCCTGGTCGTACTGTTACTTTCAGTTTGACTTTCTTTTTGCTTCCGTCCGTTGTCTTTACCGTGATAACAGCAGATCCCGCCTTCTTTGCTGTAACAAATCCCTCATCACTTACTGCTGCAATTTCCGGTTTGTTGCTGCTGTATGCCAGCTCCTGTTTAGAGGCATAGAAAGGAACCATTTCTGCCTCAACCCGATAGGAACTGTCTGGCTTTAAGGTAACTGCATTTTTCTTCAGCAGAAGTTTCTGTGCAACATAATTCTGCTGTGTTCTCTTAGTCCCTGTAATCTCAACAGCTACCTTATTCTTTTTCGCATACTTCTGAGCTACTGTATTTTTCTGACAGTAAATTTTTTTTACATCCGTCAGGGTAATATATTTTCCGATTTTTTTGACACTCGCCGGAATATAAATTTCAAGTTTTTCACATCCCACAAATGCATTAGACTCGATTTTCTGCACACCATTTGAATGACAATTTTTCGCAGATTTTTGCAATTATAGAAACATCCAAACTCTATCTTGTCCAGATCATTCGGTAAGCGAACACTCTGCAAGTTCGTACACTCTTCAAATGCTTTATCTCCTATTTTTTCTACACTGTCCGGAATATAGATACTTTTTACATTTGTGCACTCGCTAAAAGCCGAACCGGTAATAATTTTACCGAATCCGAATATAAATTTTATCAAAAGATATCCTATTTTTGCATCCATATAATAAGGATCCGTAAAATATCCACCAATCCTCGTAACCGGTTTCCCGAGAACACTTTTTTCTATGGTGAGCGTCATATGTTTTTTCAAAGTACTGTTCAGATCAATACATTCTGCAAGAACACTGTCTGTCTCTGGCATATACCGATAGACTACATGATTTACCGCCACTGCATTTTCAAAATACGCATAACCCGAGCTATAAATTTTTCCTTCAAACGGATTTGCTTCATTATCCGCCGCATTTGTAACCATTACCGGAAGTATACAAAACAAAGCAAACAACATTATGCCCTTTAACATGATATTTTTGAGTTGTCTGAACATAAAAGTTCCTCCTTTTAAAATTTTAAATTTGATATCCTTTCCACTGCATCATCTGCTGTTTTAGTACCTTTTGGAACAATATTTGCCACCATAACAATATGTCTCTTCGGTGCTATTACTAATGACTCTATTTCATATTTGCTATAGTCTTTCTGCTTATCAACCGTAATAATATCCTGTGGAGTATACAGTTTATTTCCTTTATATGTTTCTGATTCGCCGGACAGATTTACTACCATAATTTTATTTACATTATTAGCATTATTACATTGCGGTATAAACAAACAATCTGTCTGTGCATCGTAATAGATATCCTGTCCCCTTGAAAAACCCGTTGTGTTCTTTACATAAAATGTCCAAAGAGTATCAAATCTTCCAGCCGTTCCTTTTTCATTGATTAATATCTTACCCATCATAAAAGTCAAATATCCATTTCGAGATTTCACTTTGATAATCAAATGGCTTTTTTTGTAAAAAGCAATAGCTCCTGTGGCTTCTGGAACGCTAATGTTAATTCCATTTGTCAGATTATCCGTCAATTTTCCATATTTGACACGAATCAAATAATTCTGCTGCTCTCTTCCACTTTTATCTGGATCTTTTACCCAGCAGCCAAAAAATATATATTTCTCTGCACAACACATACCATTTCCGTGTCCCAGTGCCCCTTCTCTACCTTAAATGTTTTAGTATACGGTTTTTCAAAATCCGGAAAGTAATATATGGTGCTGAGCATTTGATCTTTGCGTGTCTTTACTGCATATGCTTCCCTTTCTTTCATAGAATAACATCCCAGATTTGTACATTTATTTACATCTGGAACTGCCTGAATCCTTGTTGTATCTCCCTTTTATTTGCCATAGTTCTTCTCCTTTTCTCTTCTGTTTGCTACACGCTGTCCGTCATACGTCTTTCCATGCTGGATCTTCCCATCTACTTTTTGTTACATTCCACCTCCTTTTCTGCTTCTTTCCATTCCATACCCGATACTTCCATACAATAACATCTGTGCTTTTCTCTTGAATGTTCTTTGCATAATATTGATCCAGCTCTCTATCAGTTATTGCTGCACTATAACTCCCTGTCTGTATACTGAGAGCCAGCACTGCAATCAACAATATACTTTCCACCTTATTTCTCTTCATTTTCTTTCACCTCAAATCCACTCATTTTCATTTCTTCTGCATCTTCCTTCGATATCTCATCTTTATCGTTTTTATATATCATATAATATTTATCTCCCTTTTTTGAACATAGGTATTATCCGGAGTAAGTTCTTCCATACCTTCTTCTGTTATAATCTCATCTTCCGGCGGATCATAAGCTGGCTGTATAACCACCGTATATGAAAGAACAATCATAAGGAAAAAAATATACCATATATTTTCTCTTTTGATTTCGTCCTGTTTTTTATCCTGATTTTTGCAGATAATCTCAAATCGTTCTTTTAACTCTTCTCCATTTTTATCTGCCAGATGGACTCCGTATAAAACACCGCTGCCTCTTTTTTTTTCTGTGCATTTTTCAAGGTCTTAACTATCGTTCCAAGATAGCTCAACTGCTCTTTCTGACTGAGGTTTTCGGTCACAGTAAGATCACACCGGATTTCCAGATTTTTTTCCAGTGTATCCTGCATTTTGTAAACCAGTGGATTCCACCAGCAAAGACAACGACAGAGCTGCGTCAGCCATTTTATGTACAGATCTCCATTTGTGAAATGTGTACATTCATGGAGCAAAGCATAATATAATTCTTCTTCCGAATAATCGTAGTCCGGAAGATAAATATTCCACCGGAATACACCTTCCGCACAAGGAATAGTAATCCCCGGATTCTGATATACCGCTATTTTCTTTTTAATCTTTTTTTCCTGTGTGATTCTGCTAAGAACTGATTGGTACTGCTCATTTGCCTCTGTGGAATACTTTTGAAAAATGCGACGCATTTCCTGGTATTTCACAAAATAACGCAACATGAAAACCCCTGCAATAATCAGCCAGATTGCTACCAGAGCATCTGCTATTGTAAACTGCCTTCCCCATAAATTGTAATTTTGAATACTTAAAGCATAATTAACTGTAGGAAATACCCCTTTCCACACTTGAATCCCTATAGATGGTCGAAAATCAATGGGAAATATCATCCTGACAACCCCAAGTAAATAAAACATCAATGTCAGATGAATCCCTTTTCGCGTCGTGTAAATTTTCTTTTTTCCTATCCAGAAAACAATTCCAATAAAAATACTGTTCCATAAAATCGCCATACAAAGCGAACCAAGGTTAAGTGTCATATCTTTTCCTGTTCTTTTTGTCATTTTATTTATAATTTGAAATTTTTACATATTTATTATTAATATTTTTTATTTGTATTAACAATAGTATAAATGCTCCACGTATTTCTGTCAAGTGCAAAAGGCTGCAACCTTTTACGATTGCAGCCTTTCAATAAAATGATATGGGTGTCAAAAGTCTCCAACTATGATGCCTACGGATTGTTCCGTGCGTTGCACTCCCACAATCCTTTCTACGCTCCGCTTCGGTCGGTGCTAAACATGTGCCACTGGCACATAGCACCCCAGTATTCGCATGTCGTGGGATTATCATCCCACTTTTATGCTCATATCGGGGTGGGTCCCAAGGTCTTTCATCCACCTATGAGCAAGCTCATGTGGATTTAGACCTTTGACCCTGGCATCATAAAATATCTATTTTTTCAGAATCTTAATCTCAGAACCACATATGTCCCAGGTGATATACGGCTCTGAATAATCACTGTAATACTTCTTTCCTTTTGCTGTTCTATACCAGGCACGGATTTTGTAATATTTCTTTGTTGATGCCTTGAATGTGATCTTTGTTTTGCCGGTCACTTTTTGATGACTTTGTAGGTTCCGTTTTTCGTATCGGAACAGCTGAGCTCATACCCTTCTTCGCCTTCAGTTTATTCCAGGTAAATACCGTTGTATTTTTATTCTCAACGCTGTCTGCCGAAAGATACGGAGCCCGAGGCTGGACAACGACTTTCAGTTTCACTTTCTTTTTGCTTCCGCTCTTTAACTGAACGGTGATCGTTGCTTTTCCGTTTTTCTTTGCCGTCATCATACCCTTTGCATTTACAGATACCACTTTGGAATTGCTGCTGCTGAATTTTACATTACGTTTGGCAGCATAAACCGGCGTTACCTGATAGAACACTCTCTTCTTTGCACCGATCGGCATACTGATCCGCTTTGTGCTCAGTGACAGGTCTGTCGCTTTGTAAGAAGTTTTCACCGGATCTACGATTGTGTATGGAAGATGATTTTTCTTCGCATACTTATGTGCGGCAGAATTGTTGGCACAATAGATCATTTTTTTACCTGTCCGTACTGATCCGTTTTCTTAAATGCATTTCTACCGATCTTCTTTACACTTGCCGGGATATAAATTTCAAGTTTCGGACATCCGGAAAATGCTTCTGCACCAATCTCGGTAACTCCTTCCGGAATGTATACGGTTCTCAGATCGGAACTGTTTCTCAAAAAATATTTTCCGATTTTCTTTGTTGAAGACGGAAGCTCCATCTTTCGGAGTTTCCAAATATCATTGATCCCTCTCACATTTGTAGTTCCTTCCGGAATAATAATCTGCTCAAAATCACTTTCGAATATTCCTCCCGGTGTGACAGTCAGGAACTTTGGTAATGTGATAGAACCAAAACTTGCACCGCTGATCTCAATATCTTTTACAGAATCCGGGAGTACTAAATTGAGCCGTGTAAGATAGCTCGGTCCGTCCTCTTCTCCATCAATGTAAATTCCTGTGACCGGTTTGCCTCTTACTTCCGAACGAGGCTTAAAAGTAATGCCTTCCGGAAATTCTTCGTCATTATCATCAAATGCTACGATCCGGTAACTGTCTTTCTCCGGAAGATACTGATATACCACACGGTCTACCACGATCGCTCTTTCATAGCGATTGGCTACATAGTCCTCTCCATCATCGTGATGGATGTAGACATCCTTTTCCGTTGGCTGTGCAATATCCTCTGCCCGGACATTCTGATGGAGACAGAATACGAGAGCCAGCATTGCAACCGACGTGAACAATTTCAAAAATTTCTTCTTCATAAAACCACCCTTTCCCTGTTCAGAATCGCATATCAGGCACCACTTACGTTCATGCAGCCTGAGGTATTTGTAATTTCTTTATACTCCACAATTTATCAAAAAACAATACCTCTGATTTCACTTTTACATTATATTTACATTTTGAAAATATAATGTAAAAACAATGGATTAGAGATAAGTAGAAAACATTGCGTCTGAAAAACAATTCCCGCTTAAACAACCTCTGGCAGGTCAGGAGCTTTTTGACAGCATCTTAACAAAACACTCGGTATTTCAATTCTTTACGCCTGCCATGAAACCACCGACAACTTCTTATTTATTTCTCAAACCCTTCTGTGCAATGCCTCTCCAGGCATTTTTCTATCTTCTCCTGTTTCAGCCCTGCCCCGATCATAATCAGCACTTCCTGTCCTTCTTTTACCGGCTGGATGCTGATATTTTTGCGTGTTGCATTAAATTCTTCCCAGAAATCTGCTTTTTCCATTTCATCTGTCGTTTTATTTTCCATCATTACTTCTTCTTTGTAGTTGGTATTTAAGAATCCTTTGATTCTGAAAATATGCCCGCAGTCCGGATTTTGAAAAAGCTCTTCCGCCGCTTTTTTCATATTTTCCACGCTGATTTTTTTTATTCAAAAAGTACAGGGATTCAAAAACGGAATCCTGCTCAAAATCCAGCTTCTGATAATTTTCCGGTGTATAGCCGGCTGACATCAGATCCTGAAATCTGCTTTTGTCAGCGTATCCCAATTTTTACACAGACAATCTTTTTCCTCTATCACACGCTCACATTTGATTTGTTTTAATGCAATGTTGATATGTGCAAGCACTTTGGAAATCGATTCTTCTGCCTTTGCAATAGATTCTTTTTCTTCCATTTGTGCCTCTTTTTTCTGTTTTCAGATCTTTACCTATTTTGCTGAAAACAATCTTGCCTGCACTGGCTGCTTCGCTCGCAAGAATATAATTTTCTTCTTCCGACATCTCTTCTTCCAGATTTGCATCCACGATCGTAATGACGCTGCCCGGTTCATACCAGCGATCCAGAGGCTCTTCGTGCAGAATATCAAAAAATTCATCCACATCATAAATCCCAGACGGCTCAACCAGAATCCGGTCATATCCACACATTCCCATGGAGATCAGTTTTGTTTTGAATCTTCTGCGATGTGTTTCCGGATCACATCCACCAGAGATCATTTCCAGCTCGCACTGATCGCCCATCAGATCCTGAAGCAACATCATATCCACATTCACTGCCCCGTAATCATTTTCCAGAATACCAATATTTTTTCCACTGTCCATCAGATATTTTGCATATTTTTCTTATAAAGGTTGTCTTTCCTGCACCAAGAAATCCGGTGATCAAATCTATTTTATCATTTTATCGTTCATCCTCCTTATCCTTATCATTTATTCAAACATGTCGGGATCTATAAACTAATATCAGCGATGAGAAATTAAAGCATGCCTTTACTGCCATTTGATACAAACTTATTGCCCGTCACGCATATCTGATGTAGTTATAAGCGAAAATCCACACTTTGTCCAGTCTTCCTTTTCAACAGAATTTTTCATATAGCACAAAAAAGTTCTGAAATCAATTTGATTTCCGCGTGCTAACAGTATTATGATAAGATATCAGAGCAAGCGCTGAGAAATAACAGCAATGAATGATCGAGCTCTTGCGGCTAAAGAGGTTATGAATTACAAATAAATAGTAATGCAACTTGAAATCAAGATTTTCAGAGAATCTAAGAATGCTGTTTAATGGAAAGAGATTGATGTCGCCTGAATTAACAGTAAATAATGCTGATAAATCTCGGTAGGACATACCACTCATTTTAGCGAGAGTTTTGATTCTGGGTTTAGGATGAATGCTGGCGGCGTGCCTACACATGTAAGCCGAATGACGGCATTGAAGCTTCCAAAGGATATGTAAGAAGTATGGATGGGTGAGTAATGCGTGTGGTAACTCCGCTTTTGTACTGGGGAAGAAAGGAATGATCATAATATTGTAGATAAGCGCACAGCTTCGCATGAAGCAGTGCAGAAAATCTGTGGTACAAGATGACCCAAGGTCTGATTAGTTGTTGTGAGACTTGGTCACTAAGGTAATGATCAGTAGCCGGCCTGAGGGTGAATGCCACATTGGGACTGAGATGGCCCAAACTTCCATGGAGGCAGCAGGGGAATATTTGCCAAATGGGGGAAACTCCTGATGCAGCAATGCCATGTGAGTGGAAGAAGTATTTCGGTATGTAAAGCTCTATCAGCAGGAAAAGAAAATGACGGTATCTGGATTAAGAAGCCTCTAAGCACCACAAACAGCAGCCGCGTAATACATGTAGGCAAAGTGCTATCCGGATTTACTGGGTGTGGAGCGACGGCCTTTGTAAGTCTGAGAAGTCATTTAACCCTGACCGTTGAAACGTAGAACTAGAGTGCAGGAGAGGTAAGTGGAATCTCTAGCAGGTGCAAGAAATGTGTAGATATTGTGATGAATACCAGTAAGGCTTACTGACTGTAAATTGACGTTGAGGCTCGGAAGCGTGGGGAGCAAAGACAGGATTAGATAATTCTGGTAGTCCATGCCGTAAATGATGATTATTTAGGTGCTGGTGGGTATTGACCACTGGTGCAAAAACGCAGGTGAATTTAATTTGTAGCATGTCTGCAAGAAACCTGTATGAATTGATGGGACTACAAGCGGTGGAGCATGTGGGTTTTAATCTGGGCTAAAGAACCTTAATTGGCCTTGATATCCCTAAGGAATACCGGGCAATGCCGTTAGTACTTCTGGGTACATAGGAGATAGGTGAAAAGTAATGGTTGCTCGCCGCCTGTGTCGAGATGTTGGCTAAGTCTCAGCAATGAGCGCAACTCTCATCTTTAGTAGCCAGCAGTAAGATGGGCACCGAGAGAGACTGCCGGGATGACCTGAGGTGTGACGTCAAATCATCATGCCCTTATGACCAGGGCCATACGTGCCAAGCAATGGCGCAAACAAAGAGGCACAGTTCTGAGGCAGAGCGAATCTCAAAATAATCGTCTCAGTTCGATTGTAGCCCGCAAATCTGACTACATGAAGCCAATTAGTAATCGCAGATCA
>VOFB01003997.1_pt1 | contig 46233 bp, 46 predicted proteins | sample 5384141 | NCBI WGS metagenome assembly VOFB01 (sample SAMN12384721, study PRJNA508395) | human gut metagenome | isolation source: healthy gut A | host: Homo sapiens | reverse complement strand
CCGCATCGGCCGCAGTCCCCGCCGGGCCTACGCCTATCTGACCTACCGGGCCGGCAAGGTGCTCACCGAGGTGGCCGCCAAGCGTCTGACCGCCATCCGCGAGTATGTAGAGTTTGGTTCCGGCTTCAAGATCGCCATGCGCGACCTTGAGATACGCGGTGCGGGCAATCTGCTGGGCCCGGAGCAGTCCGGTTACATGATGTCCGTGGGCTATGATATGTACCTGAAGCTGCTGAACGACGCGGTGCTGGAGCAGCAGGGCAAGACCGCCCCCACCCGGGTGGAGTGCTCCGCTGACATCACCGTGGCGGCCTATATCCCGGAGTCTTACGTTCCCGCCGCCCGGCAGCGCATGGATCTCTACCGCCGCATCGCGGCCCTCCGCACGCCGGAGGACGAGTCCGAGCTCACCGACGAGCTGCTGGACCGCTACGGCGACGTGCCGCCGCCGGTGACGGCGCTGCTGCGGGTGGCGCTGCTCCGCGCCGCCGCTATGGACTGCGGCGTCACCGATATCACCCAGAAGGGCCGCCAGCTGGTGTTCAGCTTCGACGACCGGGTGGACCCCGCCGCGCTGCTGGCGGTGTGCACCATGGCGGCCTACCGCAGCCGCGCGCAGCTGTCCGCCGGGGCAGCGCCCCGCCTGACACTGTATATGCAGCCCGGGGAGGAACCGCTGGCCGCCGCCGGCGCGGTGGTAGAGGCCCTGCGGCTCCATCAGGCAGATACACAACAAATGAACGGGGCGCAGACCCCTGAGGAGGCAAAACATGAAGAATAACTGGATCCGTTTTCTGGCGGGCGCGCTGGTGTCCGTCATGCTGGTGGGCGCGTTTGCCCTCACCGGCGGCATGAAGGGCGGTAAGAGCACCGAGGGCCTGCTGTATCAGGCCAGCGGCCTTCACCCGGACGGCGAGATGCTGGTCGTCGACGGTCAGATCGTCACCTGTGAGGAGTACCTTTATTGGGTGGACTACGTCTGTACCTATCTGGCGAGCCAGCTGCCGGACGTGGACTGGAACGCCGCCGTGTCCGAGGGCGGCATCACCTACGGCGACTATGTAAAGCTGGAGGCGGTGAACGCCGCCAAGCGCTTTGCCGTCACCCGTGCCTGGGCAGAGCAGGCGGGCATCGCCCTCACCGACGGAGACATGGCCGCCCTGGCCCTCCAGCGGCAGAAGCTGGTGTCCCTTTACGGCGAGGAGGGCTATCAGCAGCAGCTGGCCCTGATGGGCATCAGCGAGGAGACCTTCGACGGTATGCTGGCCGCCCAGTACCTGAACAGCAGCCTGCAGACGGCCTATGGCCCCGGCGGCAGCCTGTATGACGAGGATGCCGTCCGCGCCTACGCCCAGGAGCAGGGCTATGCCAGCGTCTATGTGCTGACCCTCACCGGCGAAAATGCCGAGACCATGGCCGCCGATCTGCTGGAGCGCTGGCAGAAGGCGGAGGACAAGGCGGCGGAGTACGCCGCCATGTGCGAGGAGCTGCAGCAGGAGGCTGTGGGCGCCGTTACCCTGACCGTCGCTGAGGGCGATCCCCTCAGCGACGCCATCATGGCGCTGGAGCTGGAGGAGCTGACCGCCGTCATTGATCCCTACGGCGATGGCTCCTGCTATGTGATCCTGCGTACCGATCTGGACCTGTCCGTGGCTGCGGACGCCTATTTCCAGCAGGTCCAGAGCGACCGGCTGGCCAACGCCTCCGTGGTGTCCAATGCCAAGCTGTATAGCAGCCTGGACGTGGGAGCCTTCTATGACCGGATGACGGAGCTCCGCGCGGAGATGCAGGCCGCCATGGCGGAGGCTGGTGGTCATACCGCCGATGATGGCCATGACCACAGCGCCGACGCCGGTACCGACACGGCGGGGGAGGACACTGCCGATACCGGAGCTGACGCCGAACCGGCGGCATGAGGATGCGTCATTTCGTCAAAATGACGGGAAACCGCCATTTGATATGCTCGATTTGACGATTTTTTAACGAAGTTGCAATTTGGGATTGACTATTGTTAAATTTGTGACTATCATTAGGGATAGACAGGCGTGAGCCTTTGTTGTATACTATCTTCAACATATTTTATAGGAGGTAACTTTCATGAAAGACCTGTATGTTGTTAACTGCTGCCGTACCGCCATCGGTTCCTTTGGCGGTTCCCTGAAGAACACCCCTGCCGCCGAAATGGGCGCCGTGGTGGTCAAGGAGGCTCTGAAGCGCGCAAACGTGGCTCCCGAGAATGTGGATGAGCTGATGTTCGGCTGCATCCTGACCTCTGCCCAGGGCCAGAATGTGGCCCGTCAGGTCTCCATCAAGGCTGGTATCCCCTATTCCGTCCCCGCCTATACCGTCGGCATGGTCTGCGGTTCCGGCATGAAGTCCGTCATCGAGGGCGCCCGTTCCATCCTGGCCGGTGACTCCGACATCGTTGTCTGCGGCGGTACCGAGAACATGAGCGCCGCTCCCTTTGCCTCCATGGACGCCCGCTGGGGCGCTCGTATGGGCGACAAGAAGCTGGTGGACACCATGATCAAGGACGGCCTGTGGGACGCCTATAACAACTATCACATGGGTACCACCGCCGAGAATATCAACGACATCTGGGGTATCACCCGCCGCGAGCAGGACGAGTTCGCCGCCGCCTCCCAGCAGAAGACCGAGGCCGCCCAGGCCGCCGGCAGGTTCGATGACGAGATCGTCCCCGTGATGATCAAGGTCAAGAAGGAAATGGTTCCCTTCGCCAAGGATGAGTATCCCAAGGCCGGTGTCACCGCGGACAGCATCGCCAAGCTGAAGGGTGCGTTCCCCGTGGGCCCCGAGTCCCCCAACCCCGTGGTGGTCAACACCTTCGAGCCCACCGGCTGCCAGGATGCTCCCGATAAGGGCACCCAGCGCGTTACCGCCGCCAACGCCTCCGGCATCAACGACGGCGCTGCCGCCATCGTGCTGGCCTCCGGCGAGGCTGTGGCCAAGTACGGCTTGAAGCCCATGGCCAAGCTGATCGGCTGGGGCCAGGGCGGCGTGGATCCCAAGATCATGGGCGTCGGCCCCGTGGTCGCTTCCCGCAACGCCATGAAGAAGGCCGGCGTCACCATCGATGACATCGACCTGATCGAGGCCAACGAGGCCTTTGCCGCCCAGTCCATCGCTGTGGCCCGCGAGCTGCACTTTGACATGAGCAAGGTCAACGTCAACGGCGGCGCCATCGCTCTGGGCCACCCCGTGGGCGCCTCCGGCGCGCGTATCATCGTTACCCTGCTGCACGAGATGCAGAAGCGTCCCGAGGCCAAGAAGGGCCTGGCGACCCTGTGCATCGGCGGCGGCATGGGCACCGCAGTCGTGTTCGAGAAGTGCTGAACTGAATGAAAAAGAAGCGGCTCTTATGAGCCGCTTCTTTTTACACCGAAAAAACAGGGAGACCGCGCAGCGGCCTCCCAAAATCTTTATTTCTTGATTTCACCGTTAGCGGCGGCGGTCAGGTACGCGTTGATGAACCCGTCGATATCGCCGTCCATCACCGCCTGGATGTTGCCCATCTCATAGCCGGTGCGGGTATCCTTGGCCATGGTGTAGGGCATGAACACATAGGAACGGATCTGGCTGCCCCACTCGATCTTCATCTGCACGCCCTTCAGATCGCTGATCTTCTCCGCGTGCTGCTGCAGCTTCAGCTCCGCCAGCTTTGCCCGCAGCATCTTCATGGCGTTGTCCCGGTTCTGGAACTGGCTGCGCTCTGTCTGGCAGAACACCACGATGCCCGTGGGCAGGTGGGTCAGACGCACGGCGGAGGACGTCTTGTTGATGTGCTGGCCGCCTGCGCCGGAGCTGCGGCAGGCCTGCATTTCGATGTCCTCCGGCCGGATCTCGATCTCGCTGTCGTCGTCCAGCTCCGGCATGACCTCCAGCGCGGCAAAGCTGGTCTGCCGCCGGGCGTTGGCGTCAAAGGGGCTCACGCGCACCAGCCGGTGCACGCCGTTCTCGCTCTTCAGATAGCCATAGGCGTTCTCCCCCTCGATGAGGATAGTGGCGGACTTGATGCCCGCCTCGTCGCCGGCCTCATAGTCCATCAGCTGGTAGGTGTACCCATGGCGCTCGGCCCAGCGGGTGTACATCCGGTACAGCATCTCCGTCCAGTCCTGGGCCTCGGTGCCGCCGGCGCCGGCGTGGAAGGTCAGAATGGCGTTGTTGGCATCGTATTCGCCGCTGAGCAGCGCCGCCAGCCGGCGCTCGCTGATCTCCTTCTCCAGCGTCTCATATCCGCTGACGACCTCCTCCAGCTGGCTGGGGTCGTCCTCCTCCTGGGCCATTTCGCACAGGGTCAGGGTGTCCTCCCACTCGGAAACCAGCTTGTCATGCTTTTTGATCTTGTTCTCCAGGCGTTTTACCTGACGGCTCACCTGTTGGCTGCGCTCCAGATCGTTCCAGAAGCCCTCTTGCTCCGTCTCCTTCTGCAGCTCGGCCAGCTCCTCACGGGCCTTGGGGATACCCAGCGCCTTCTCCAGCTCGCCCAGGGTGGGCTCCAGCGCCTGCAGTTTCTGTTTATACTCGTCGTACTCGATAACGGCCATATATCGTCTCTCCTTGTGCCTGTAAATTTCCTTAGCCTTACTATTATACCAAAAACAGCCGTTTGTAAAGGGGACAAAACAGGCGTGCGCGAAGCGCACGCCTGTTTTCACTTACTCAGCTTGAAATAGTCTCCCGATCCCGCCAGGTTCGTGACCTCCGTCAGCACCAGAATATCGTCGGCCTCCGCCGCCAGCTCTGCCATGCTGCCCCGGTAGTACCGCAGGTCGATCATGGTGATGGTCTCATAGTCGCCGGTGAGGAACGGTACGAAGGAATTGGCGAAGGAGTCCTTCACCAGCAGCAAGTGCTTCCCGTTCTCCGTGCCGGTGGTGATGACGCACTGGCCGTAGTTGCCGCCCAGAAACAGCTCATACTTATCCTTCTGCTCCAGGGCGGACAGGTCGTACAGCGCGCCGTCTTTCCCGTCGCACACCACGCTCTCCACCGCGATCTCCGGCGCGTAGTACACACTGTCGTATACGCTGTCCGGCAGCAGCACCTTGGAGTACAGCGTGCCGCGGAAGTTGTCCGTGGCCAGCGTCAGGTCATAGCTGCGGGCGGTGTGCCCCGTGGCCTGTGCCCACAGTGTATAGGCCGCCTGCGCGCCCATGGTGGTCCAGTGGTGGTCCGTGTGGTAGTAGGGATCGTCCACCGCCGATAGTGTTTCCCGGCTGTCCAGCAGCGTGCTGTCCAGAATATCACCCAGCCGGCCGAAGGCCTTGTCCTCGTTGAAATACGGCGCGTTCTCCGGCAGCATATCCCTCAGAATTCCGGCCGGACTGGGCACGATCAGCGCCGTGCAGGGCTTACCGCTGGCGGCAAAGAAATCCCGGATATACCCGGCGTTCTTCTCCAGCCTTACCCAGTCAAAGCTGTCGTCGGTCACCTTGGCAAAGTACCTCCCGTCCGCGCCCAGATAGGTGCCGCTGATGTCCTCCTTGCCCTCGGCCCGCTGCAGCACCGACCGGGCGGCGGTCCAGAAGTCCCGGAAGACGATCTGGTCGCTGGTATAGTCCTCCACGTCCTCCATGAAGTCGCCGGACATGACACGATCCCAGGTGAGTCTGGGCGTCAGCTGCAAATAGCGGTTCTCGTTCTCCGAGAATGCCCGGTCCGGCGTCAGGAAAAAGCTGCCGACAGACAGCGCCAGCAGTATGCCGCCGATGGCGATCAGCGGCGCGATGCCGCTTCGTTTCTTCATAGCGCCGCCTCCTTAAAATCTAAAGTACAAAAACGGGTTGTAACTGTCGCCCACCAGAAACGCCATGCTCACCAGCAGTACGACGACTACCCACACCGTTCGCAGTCCGTCCGACAGGGCGGGGGAGAGGGCCTGTTCCCGCTTTTCCCACAGCCGCTTGGGAAGGCTCGTGCAGCCGATGATGCCCAGGACCAGCAGCAGCCAGTCGCACCGCAGCAGATAGGCGGTGGTGCCGTCGGCAAAGGCGCCGGAGAACATGTGCCCCAGATACGCGCCCAGGGCGCTGAAATCCGTAATGGCGAACAGAACCCAGCCCAGCACGAAGCACAGGCAGGTGTAGACGTGCCCTACGAACCGGGGCGCCTTGTCCAGCCACTTCAGCAGGAATGTCTTTTCCAGCAGCAGCAGTACGGCGTAGTATACGCCCCACAGCACGAAATTCCAGCTGGCCCCGTGCCACAGGCCGGTCAGCAGCCAGACGATGGCGATGTTCAGGAGCTGCCGCCCCTTGCCCTTGCGGTTGCCGCCCAGGGGGATGTAGACGTACTCCCGGAACCAGGTGGACAGGCTGATGTGCCACCGCCGCCAGAACTCGGTGACGGAACGGGACTCATAGGGATAGTTGAAGTTCTCCAGGAAATGGAACCCGAAGAAATGCCCCAGGCCGATGGCCATGTCCGAATAGCCGGAGAAGTCAAAGTAGATCTGGAACGTGTACGCGATGGCGCCGATCCACGCCGTGACCGCTGTGGGGTCCGACATGGCGGCGATGTCCTCCCAGATGGCCCCCATCTGGTTGGCGATGAGCACCTTCTTGCCCAGACCGATCACCAGCCGCTGCAAACCCTCGCTGGCCTCGCTCACCGACTCCCGCCGGTGCTCCAGGTCATAGGCTACTGTCTTGTACTGCACGATAGGCCCCGCGATCAGCTGGGGGAACAGCGTCACGTACGCGCCGAAGTCCACGATGTTCCGCTGGGGCGGCACCAGCCCCCGGTACACGTCGATGGTATAGCTCATGGTCTGGAAGGTGTAGAAGGAGATACCGATGGGCAGCAGCAGCCCCAGCGCCGGGATGGCTGTGCCCAGCAGACCGTTCAGGTTGCTGATGGCAAAATCCGTGTACTTGAAAAAGCCCAGGATCGCCAGGTTTCCCACCACAGAGATGACCAGCACCGCCTTGGCGCCGCCCGCCCTTCCCTTGCTCCGAAAGTGGCCGATGGCCAGACCGTTGCAGTAGTCGAACACCGTGGAGAACAGCATGATCAGAATGTACTTCGGCTCACCCCAGCCGTAAAACAGCAGGCTGAAGACAAGCAGTAGCCCGTTCCGCAGCTTCCGTGGGCAGATATAGTATAAAATAGCCACCAGCGGCAAAAACGCCAGTAAAAATGTGGTGCTGCTGAATACCATGTGATGTGCTCTCCTTTGCGGATAGTCAGAAAAAGGAACAGGGCGGGCTTGCCCGCCCTGTTCAAAACAGATGTCACTTCACGCCGGCCAGCTTACCCATCTGATAGCTGCCGCGTATGGCGGACAGGTTGTTGACGAACAACACGTCCGTCACGCCCTTGGCCTTGGCCAGTGCGCTGACGCTGCCGCCGTAATACCGGTAGTCCACCACATACACCGTCTGGTAGTGGTCCACCAGAAACGGTACAAAGGCGTTGCCGAAGGACTCCTTCACCACGATGCAGCTCTGCCCATTGCTGACTTCGGGGTTCTCGATCACGGTGAAGGGGTTGTCGCCCATGATGAACGCGCCGTATTTCAGGCTGGCCGCTGCGGTGGACTCGTCAAAGATCACCTTGCCGCCGGTGAGCTCGCTGTCCTCGCTGCTGCCGTACTTCATGGCGGCGGTGCTGCTGACGGGATGATAGGCGTTCACCGTATCCGGATCATCCGCCATGGCCTGAGGCTTGCCGCCGTCGTTGTAGAAGGAGCCCAAAAAGCCCGTGTACTGGCTCACCTCATAGTCGCTGAGGTCGTGGGGCGTAATGCCCTTGACATTGCAGAACTGTACATAGGCGTAATAGGCGCCCAGCGCCGTCCAATGGTGGTCGGTGCGGAAATAGATGTACTCCGTCCGATGGGCGTTCAGCGCGTCATGCAGGGGCACCGTTTTTATATTCTGCCCCATTCCCGCCAGAATATCCTTTTCGGCCTGTGCCTGATCGCTGCCGGGTATGTCGCTGAGCAGGCTGTCCGGCAGGGTAATGCTGCTGGACAGGGGGATCGCCATGGCGTAGACATTGCTGACGCCGCTGAGGCTGTCCGCCACGGCGTTGACCGTGGACTGGTACTTCTCCGCCAGGGAGCCCACATAGTTGTACATCTCATATCCGGCATTGCCCACACCGTCGTCGCCCTTTTCCTCGATGGTGGAGTAGGGCAGTGTCTTGTGGTACGTCATGTGCAGGCCCTTGTATTCGAAGTGGAAGCCGTTGCGCATACGGCAGCCGTCCAGCCCCCGATAGGTGAACAGGCGCTTCAGGTCCTGCAGAATGGGGTCGTGATCCTGGTCATACAGGTTCTCCGGCGTGGTTTCGGTATAGTCATACCGGAACTGGATGGGGATGCCATAGGGCAGGAAACGCTCCACATACTGGGGGAGCTTCTCCGCCGGGTATTTCTTGTACAGCACGCAGTTGATGCGGGTGGGGCAGGCGATCTGCCCCAGCACCTGGTCGGGACTCTCCTCCACGTATTTTACCAGGTGGCGGGAGACGTTCATGCAGGTGATCTTGTCCCGGTTGCGTCGGGTGAAGTCCAGCATTTCCTCGGCGGTGTAGAACCCGGTCTGCACCGGGAAGGTGGTGTTGATATACACCTTGTGGGTGGTGGGGATAACGTCCAGCATTTTTTGAAGGGACTCCAGATTGGCCAGAGGCTCGCCGCCGGTGAACACGAAATCGCACCGGGGGGTGATGGCGTCCATGGTGCGGATGCTCTCCAGAATGGCGTCCAGGCTGAAGCCGGCGGTGCTGGGAGCTGTTGGTGCTGGACCGGCCCGGCACGGCGCGGCTGGCGGTGTTGGGCCGCGCGCCGCTGTGCCGCACGGTGCTGCTGCCCCAGGAGAATACCGCCGCGCCTCTGCGGGCGCAGCAGGTGGTGGGCTGCGGCCTGTCGCCCCGATGCAGCCTGACGCTGTCCGGCCTGACGCCCCGCCCGGTGCTGTGCGTGCAGCGGCGGCTGACGGCGGTAAACGGCGCGGCCATCGAGCCGCAGGATATCCCCCTGCCCCTGCGCTGGGGCGGCTTCCGCCGGAGGCGCTGCTGCTGGCCGCCGGCGCCTGGCTGCTGGCGGAGGGCCGTCTGCCGGACTGAAAAAGCAAGAGGAGCGCCCACATGGGCGCTCCTCTTGCTTTCTCCCCGGTTTCCCCTGTCGGTGTCAGCATAAGGTATCCAGCTTTTCGGTGAACAGCTTGTCGTTGATCTGGAACAAGGTCATGCTGTGGCTCAGACCATAGAGAATGATGGCGTCCCGCCGGTCACGGGTGTACAGCGGCGCGTGCCGCGCCTGCCGCAGCAGGCCCTGGGCGTCCTCCACCGATGCGCCCAGGCCGAAGCATACGCACAGCAGGCGGTTGCGGGAGGGGAAGCGGCAGCCGGAGAACAGCTGGTGCAGATATACCTCGCTGATACCGGACTGCTTGCCAGCGCGGCCTTGGAGAGGCCGGTGGTGGTATAGAGCCGCTGCAGCGTCAGCTGTAGCGGCGTGTCCCGGAAATTTTCATTGTTCTCCGACAGAAAGCGGTCCAGATTATTGCTGCTCGGCAAATTCAAATATATGTGGGTGTATTTGAAGTGATTTCACAAAAAAACTTTCGCAAATATGTTAATATTTCATCTGCTATTCGGGGCAACTCGTTTTCTTAGTATCAAAATAGTATCACAGAAAGCCTGCGATTGCAAGGGATCTAGGCTTTGCAAGCCCCTGCCAAAATTGGCCTCAATTTGAGGCCAATTTCGGCTACTGACCTCCGCCCAAAATTAAAGGAGGCGGGCAAGCACCCCTAGGGCTTGCCCGCCTTGATAACCGCAGGGCAAGACCGGGCGGGGCGGTCAATGGCGGCGCACTTGTGCGCCGTTCATCTCGACCATTGACAGCCCCGACAGAGGTTGCTGCTCCCCGATAAAATTCGTATTTGTTACTCGATACTGAACTCAGCGAATAGGTAAAAACCATCGTCTGTACCATAAGAGCCATCTTCTGTCGATGGATAAAAGAACTTAACGACTCTGTATTCTCCCGCCGAAAGCGAACCATATATTTCAGACCAATTGATATTCAAATCTCTTTCTCCTTGAAAAATATATGTTTCGGTGTCAGTAGTTCTATCGCCGATCTCTTTTACTGGTGACCATTTATCATCTTCCTTTTTTTCAATAGAAAAATCGTAATTGATCCCGCCATTGATATCAATTCCTGTGTTATTTGAAATGCGAACTGTCAAACCTGAAGGAGTTACACTTCCCTCTACAACTTTCATCGTGACATCCCCAAAATTGATATTTTTATTCTGGACGCAACCTGCCATCCATAGTGCAAGTACAAAGCAAAGTGATAATACGAGAATCTTTTTCATTTCATATACCTCCACAACAAATCCATCATTTTTCTCCACTACTTTTATATGATATTTCGGTTTACCATTTATTTTTTAGAACAGCATATCATAAACCTATAGGAAAATCTACTTTTTTTACCTACCTCCCCGGTCAAAAGTGCGCCGTGTTCGATTGCCACTTTTCTCTGCCTGTTCCCGCTGTTTATCGGCCCGTACTGCCGCCTGCACCTGCTGGCGGCGTGCCTTGCCGCGGCGCTGGTTGCCTTGGCGGTCTGGCTGTGGCCGGCCGCCGAAACGGAGCCGCAGCGCCCGAACAGCGCAGCCGATCCGGTCCTTGCGGCCGACCCGGTCATGGATGCCTATACGGCGGCGTGCCAGACCTACTACACCGGCGCGGACGGGCGGGAATACCATGTGTTCACGGCCGAGACGCCGAACCTCTATGACCCCACCACGCCGGTGGGCTACTGTTGCAGGCTGATCCCCGATGGGAGCGGCAATGACTTCCCCGCCACCGTCATGGTGGAGGACGCCGTGACCCAGGACTACGCAGCGGAGGATTTCGCCGCGCTGCTGGACAGCTGGGACGTGTCCGTCACCGCGCCGGAGGGCGTGAGCCGGGTGAAGCTGTGGGACGCGGAGGAGGAAACACCGGAGTCCCCGGCGCTGCTGTACCGGCGGCTGCGTGCGGATCCCACCTGCACCCACAACGAGGTGGTCTGGACGCTGCGCATGAAGAGCGGCGACGTGCTGCACCTGACCATGACCGTGGAATTTGAGGAGCAGCAGGCGCTGCGCATCACGCCGGAGGACGCGCCGCTGGAAACGGCGCAGGAGCTGCAGGCACTGCTGGATCGGCTGGCGGAGGAGTACAACGCGGACACGTCCATCACGGTGGAGCTGCCGGACGTGACCTATGTCGCGCCGGTGTCGGTGGGCTGCGCGGTCACGCTGAAGGGCAGCGGCACCACCTTTGCCGCGCCGGTGACGGTGACGCCCCTGAGCGACACGGAGCGGTGCCACGCCTACGTCCGCTTTTCGGAGGTCAGCTTCGAGGGAGACGGAGGCGGAACCGGCGTGACCGCCAGAGCGCCCACCTATCTGGAGAACTGCCGCGTAACCGGCTGGGACGTGGGCGCGCTGGCCGTGAACGGCGGCTGGGTCTATCTCCACGGCGGGTATATCGGCGGCAACGGGGTGGGCGCGCGGTACGACTCCGCGTACAGCAACTCCTATACGTATACCATCAGGCACATCGACTTTTTGAACAACACCACGGCGCTGGAGCTTCTGTGCCTGCCGCCGAACTCCTATGCGGCGCTGGATGACTGCCGCTTCCGGGGCAACGGAACGGATGTATACAACCCCGGCGGCTACCGCATCGAGGTGAACAACGGCACGGAGGTCACCTTGTGAGAACGTAAAAAAGAACCGCCCGAAGGCGGTTCTTTTTTCTTGCGGGAAGGACCGTTTACAGGTTCTTCTCGTAGGACTCGATCATCTTCTTGACCATCTGGCCGCCCACAGAGCCGGCCTCGCGGCTGGTCAGGTGACCGTTGTAACCGTTCTTCAGGTTCACGCCGACCTCAGAGGCGGCCTCCATCTTGAACTGATCCATAGCGGCCTTGGCCTCGGGGACATTCAGCTTGTTGCTGTTCTTGGTAGACATCGTTGTGTTCTCCTTTCATGTTGTGGGGCAAATGCCCTTGTTGGGTATCGCAACGGTAGTTTTGCCGCCCGACAGCGCGATATGCATGAAAAACAGTGGCAAATGCTGGATGCGGCGCGCAAAAAGGATGGACAAACGGGCGTATTCATGGTATACTAAATTCACTTAACAGCGAGGGGGACCTTCTTTCAGGAAGGACCGAGCAGGGAGGAAGAGGAAAAAGCGCGGCAGCTGCCGCGCTTTTTCGCGTCCTGCGCCGGACAAAAAAGAGGGACATGACAACACCATCTCCCTCTCCGCTATGTAAAAAATAAGTCGGAGCAAGCATACAAACCTGCTCCGACGTGGTCCGAGTGTCGAGATTCGAACTCGAGGCCTCTTGAACCCCATTCAAGCGCGATACCAAACTTCGCCACACCCGGATATTCTGTTGTGCCTCAAACAGCCCACTTAGAATACCACAGTTTTCGGCGGTTTGCAAGTCCTATTTTGAATTTTTTTCAAATTTCTTCCGAGGCTTTTTGTTGACAAAGGCGTCGGCGCATGGTAATATAATACTCGCGTTTGGCATGAGAGACGCTTTTGCACACGGAGAGATGGCTGAGTGGTCGAAAGCACCGGTCTTGAAAACCGGCGATGTGAAAGCATCCGTGGGTTCGAATCCCACTCTCTCCGCCAGAAAATAAAAATAAATATGTATGCGGAAGTACCCAAGTGGCCGAAGGGCTCCCCTGCTAAGGGAGTAGGCCGTCAAAAGCGGCGCGAGGGTTCAAATCCCTCCTTCCGCGCCAGTAAAAAGAGACATCCTTTCGGATGTCTCTTTTTGCTTCATGCGGCTGATTTTGCCCTTCCCCGTGAAACCACCGTTGACAAACCGCGCCGAACGGTTTATACTTATTGCCATCAAAAAGGCAGTGACGAAGAAGAAGCTGTGTTTCCGCGGCCAAAGAGAGGGGCGCCCCCGGCTGAAAGCACCCCGCCAAGGACACGGCCCGTACCACTTCCGAGCCGCCTGCGACGAGCAGGACGGGTATCGCCCGTTACAGCGATCGAAAGCGACGGCGTATGCCGGATCTCTTCCACCGATACTGCGTTGCAGAAGCTTGAAATACAGACCGTATTCCTGCGCTCCTGCGCCTTGTCTCGACGAAAGATATCCCGCCATCCGCAGCGGACAGTAAAAATGCTGCGTATGCCGTAAGCAGGGTGGAACCGTGGAGTAATGCCTATTACCTCACCCCTGATACCATTCAGGGGTGGGGATTTTTATTTATCCAGCCCCGATCACAAGGAGGAACAGACTATGAGCGAAGTCAACAAGGAATTTACGTTTGAAAACGAACAGTACCGCAAGACCTACTGGCACACCTGCTCCCACATCCTGGCCCAGGCTGTCAAGCGCCTGCACCCGGAGGTGAAGCTGGCCATCGGCCCCAGCATCGACAACGGCTTTTATTACGATCTGGACGCGCCCTTCGCCTTCACCCAGGACGACCTGGGCGAGATCGAGGCTGAAATGCGTAAGATCTGTAAAGAGAAGCTGAAGCTGGAGCGCTTCGAGCTGCCCCGCGCCGAGGCCGTCAAGTACATGGAGGAAAAGGAAGAGCCCTACAAGGTGGAACTCATCAACGATCTGCCCGAGGACGCCCACATCTCCTTCTACAAGCAGGGCGAGTTCGTGGACCTGTGCGCCGGTCCCCACGTGGACTCCACCGGCCGCATCAAGGGCAACGGCATCAAGCTGACCGCCTGCAACGCCGCTTACTGGCGCGGCGACTCCAACCGCCAGACCCTGCAGCGTATCTACGGCGTGGCCTTCCCCAGCAAGGATGAGCTGGATGCCTATCTGAAGGAGCGGGAGGAGGCCGTGAAGCGCGACCACAATAAGCTGGGACGCGAGCTGGAATATTTCACCACTGTGGACTGCATTGGCCAGGGCTTGCCCATCCTGCTGCCCAAGGGTGCCCGCGTTATCCAGCTGCTGCAGCGCTGGGTGGAGGACACTGAGCAGCAGCGTGGCTATCTGCTGACCAAGACGCCCCTGATGGCCAAGCGTGAGCTGTACAAGATCTCCGGTCACTGGGATCATTATCTGGACGGCATGTTCGTCATGGGCGATCCCGCGGATGAGACGAAGGAGTGCTTTGCCCTGCGTCCCATGACCTGCCCGTTCCAGTATCAGGTGTTCCTGAACCGCGGCCGCAGCTACCGCGACCTGCCCATGCGTCTGGGCGAGACATCCACCCTGTTCCGCAACGAGGACTCCGGTGAGATGCACGGCCTGATCCGCGTCCGCCAGTTCACCATCTCCGAGGGACATCTGGTGCTGCGCCCCGACCAGCTGGAGGAGGAGTTCAAGCAGTGCCTGGATCTGGCCAAGTACTGCCTGGGCACCGTGGGCCTGCTGGAAAAGTGCACCTTCCGCTTCTCCCAGTGGGACCCCGCCAACCCCAACAACAAGTACGAGGGCACGGCGGAGCAGTGGGACCACGCCCAGGCCGCCATGGAGCGCATCCTGAAGGATCTGAACGTGGACTACACCGTGGGCATTGACGAGGCCGCGTTCTACGGCCCCAAGCTGGACATCCAGTACAAGAATGTGTACGGCAAGGAGGATACCCTTGTCACCATCCAGATCGATATGCTGCTGGCGGAGCGCTTCGGTATGTACTATATCGATGAGAACGGCAACAAGGCCCTGCCCTATATCATCCACCGCACGTCTCTGGGCTGCTATGAGCGGACGCTGGCCTACCTGATCGAGGAGTACGCCGGCGCGCTGCCCACCTGGATGATGCCCGAGCAGGTACGCTTCCTGCCTATTACTGACCGCGCTGCCGACTACTGCGTGCAGCAGGCCGCGGAGCTGCGCAAGCAGGGCTTCCGCGTGGAGGTGGACAGCCGCAACGAGAAGATCGGCAAGAAGATCCGCGAGGCTACCCTGGAGAAGATCCCCTTCATGCTGGTGGTTGGCGACCGCGACATGGAGAACGGCACCGTCTCCGTCCGTACCCGCAAGGGCGAGGACCTGGGCGCCATGACGCTGGAGGACTTCTCCGCCAAGCTCCGCCAGATCGTGGATGAGAAGCAGAAGATCTGACGAGTGCCATAAGTCATAAGGTAAGCGAGAGAGACAGGCGGAAGCCTGTCTCTTTTGCTGCAGTCAGACAAAAAACAGATTTCGCCAAAAGAAAAGTTTATTATAGCAAAACAGCAGGCTTCTGACAGAAAACCGCATGAAAAATACATGAAAATGATGCAAATGCGCCAAAAAAATGGGGGAAAGTGTGTGGATGAAAAACAAGGAGATGCGCTATTGAACACTATTCAGAGACACAAATATGTTGACAGAGTGTGAACTTATCTGGTAAAATCAAATGGGTGCGCAGCACCCGAATGCATAGAAGTGAATGGGGCGCGCCCTGTTCGCTGTTTCCTTCTGGCGGAGGAAACAACAAACTATGGTAAAGGAATTAGGAGGTAAACATGAAAAAAGTAGTTTCTCTGCTGCTGGCTCTCATCATGGCGCTCTCCCTGGTCGCCTGCGGCGAAAAGAAGGGCGAGACCGATGATAACACCGTGCCCTACAAGATCGGCATCGTGACCGGCTCCGTCTCTCAGTCCGAGGACGATCGCCGCGGCGCCGAGGCCTTCCAGAAGGAGTATGGCGAGGATATGGTCCAGCTGGCCATCTATCCCGACAACTTCACCGAGGAGCTGGAGACCACCATCCAGACCATCGTGAACCTGTCCGCCGACCCCCGACATGAAGGCCATCATCGTCAACCAGTCCGTTCCCGGCACCACCGAGGCTTTCCGCAAGATCAAGGAGAGCCGCCCTGACATCCTCTGCATCGCCGGCGAGGCCCACGAGGATCTGCCCGAGATCGGCTCCGCTGCCGACCTGGTTACCAACAACGACTTCGTGGCCCGCGGCTATCTGATCATCCGCACCGCGCACGAGCTGGGCTGCGATACCTTCGTGCACATCTCCTTCCCCCGTCACCTGGCTTATGAGACTATGAGCCGTCGTATCGCGGTTATGAAGGCTGCCTGCGAGGAGTTCGGCATGGAGTTCGTCCTTGAGACCGCTCCCGACCCCACCTCCGACGTTGGCGTTGCCGGCGCACAGGCTTACATCCTTGAGAAGGTTCCCGAGTGGGTCGAGAAGTACGGCGAAAAGGCTGCTTACTTCTGCACCAACGATGCACATACCGAGCCGCTGCTGAAGCAGCTTCTCGAGTACGGCGGCTACTTCATCGAGGCTGACCTGCCCTCTCCTCCTGATGGGCTATCCCGGCGCTCTGGGCATCGACCTGACCGAGGAAGCCGGCGACTTCGAGAAGATCCTGGCCAAGGTCGAGTCCGCGATCGTCGAAAAGGGCGGCGCAGGCCGCTTCGGCACCTGGGCTTACTCCTACGGCTACACCCTGTCCGCCGGTCTTGCTCTGCACGCCAAGAACGTGCTGGACGGCAAGAGCGAGCTGAAGGACATGGACGATGTGGCTGCCGCTCTGCAGGTCTACTCTCCCAAGGCGGCCTGGAACGGCGCCAGCTACACCAACGCCACCACCGGCGCGAAGTCTGAAAACGTGTTCCTGATCTATCAGGATACCTATATCATGGGTGATCCCGGCCACTTCATGGGCAACGCCGACGTGGAGATCCCGGAGAAGTACTTCACCGTCAGCTGACGACAGGCTTTTGAAGCAACCATTAAAGCGGGGAGGGAGGGCATCCTCCCTCCCCGCTGCTATAGGTAGGGATGAATATGGAAAAGAACAATGCTCCGCTGCTTGAGATGCGGAATATCAAAAAGGGCTTTTTCGGCAATCAGGTGCTCACAGACATCAACTTCACCTTGAAAGAGGGCGAGGTGCTGGGTCTGGTGGGCGAAAACGGCGCCGGAAAGAGCACCTTGATGAAAATACTGTTTGGCATGGACGTGATCCGTGAGACGGGCGGCTACGAGGGGGATGTCCTGATCGACGGAGAAAAAGTGCAGTTCAACACCCCCTTTGACGCGCTTAAGGCCGGTATCGGCATGGTGCATCAGGAGTTCTCGCTGATTCCCGGCTTTACTGCCACGGAGAACATCCTCCTCAACCGCGAGCCCAAGAAAAAAAGCGTCATTTCAGAAGTGTTCGGCCCGCGCCTGGACACTCTCGACTATAAGGAAATGGATAACCGCGCCGCAAAAGCCATTGAGAAAATGGGCGTGGCTATCGACCAGAAGATGGTCATCAGCAGCATGCCCGTGGGTCACAAGCAGTTCACGGAGATCGCCCGCGAGCTGAGCAAGGAGAACCTGAAGCTGCTGATCCTGGACGAACCCACCGCCGTGCTCACCGAGCAGGAGGCACAGGCCCTACTGGACTCCATCCGCGGCATGGCCTCCCGGGGCATCGCCGTGATCTTCATCACCCACCGCCTGCAGGAGATCCTGTCGGTGTGCGATAAGGTGGTCATCATGCGGGACGGTTATGTGGTCAAGGACGTGGCCGCCCGCGAGACGGACGTCCGCGACATCACCCACTACATGGTGGGGCGCGAGGTGGCTGCCGGCGGCGCTGCCCACGACATCCGCGACCGCTCCGATGCCCGCACCATTCTGTCCATCCGTAAGCTCTGGGTCGATATGCCCGGCGAGATCGTGCGGAATGTGAATCTGGATGTCAAGGGGGGTGAGATCCTCGGTATCGGCGGTCTGGCAGGTCAGGGCAAGCTGGGCATTCCCAACGGTGTCATGGGCCTGTATGAGGCCGGCGGCACCGTGGAATTTGACGGCAAGCCCATTCCCCTGAACAATCCCCGGAAGTGCCTGGACGCCCAGCTGGCCTTCGTGTCCGAGGATCGGCGCGGCGTGGGTCTGCTGCTGGACGAGTCGCTGGAGTGGAACGTGGCGTTCCCGGCCATGCAGGTGCAGGACAAGTTCCTGAAGAGAATGGGTTTCTTCACATGGCGCGACGAAAAGGCCATCCACACGGTGACGAACCGGTATATCGATGAATTGCAGATCAAGTGTACCGGCTCCAAGCAGAAGGCCAGAGAGCTTTCCGGCGGCAACCAGCAGAAGGTGTGTCTGGCCAAGGCGTTCGCGCTGGAGCCCAGATTCCTGTTCGTTTCGGAGCCCACCCGCGGCATCGACGTCGGCGCGAAGGCGCTGGTGCTGGACGCGCTGAAGAAATTTAACCGTGAAAACGGCGTTACCGTGGTGATGATCTCCTCCGAGCTGGAGGAGCTGCGCCAGATCTGCGACCGCATCGCCATCGTCTCCGGCGGCAGGATCGCCGGTATCCTGCCGGCGACCGATTCCTCCGAGGCGTTCGGTATGCTGATGGTCAGTCAGGTCAAGTAAGGAGGAAGAAATGGGCAATACGACCACACTTGGAAACAAGTCAAAATTCAGAGAGTTGGTGGACAGCTTCGGCCTGCCGCGTCTGATCATCGCGTGCTTCCTGCTGCTGCTGCTCATCGCCGCGCCCTGCGTGGGGCTGGATTTCCCCACACAGATCAGCAATATTATCACCCGTTTTAGCTGGAACGCCATCATGGTGCTGGCAATGGTCCCGATGGTACACTCCGGCTGCGGCCTCAACTTCGGCCTGCCGCTCGGTATCATCTCGGGACTTCTGGGTGCGACGCTGTCCATCGAGCTGGGCTATACGGGGTTTGCCAGCTTCCTGATGGCCATCCTCATCGCCACGCCCTTTGCCCTGCTGCTCGGCGGCGGCTACGGCTGGCTGCTCAACAAGATCAAGGGCGGCGAGATGATGGTCGCGACCTACGTGGGCTTCTCCTCCGTCTCCTTCATGTGCATGATGTGGCTGCTGCTGCCGTACAAGCAGCCCGAGATGGTGTGGGGCTTCTCCGCCAGCGGTCTGCGTACCGTCATCTCGCTGGAGGGCTATTACGACAAGGCGCTGGCCAACATTCTGACCATCGACCTGAACAGCATCGGCATCAATCTGGTGATCCCCACCGGTACGCTGCTGTTCTTCGTGCTGATGGCCGTGCTGATGTGGGCGTTCCTGCACACCAAGACCGGCACCGCCATGACCGCTGTGGGCTCCAACCCCGCCTTTGCCCGCGCAGCGGGCATCAACGTGGACAAGATGCGGCTTATCTCCGTGATCATGTCCACCTGGCTGGGTGCTGTGGGTATTCTGGTGTATGAGCAGGGCTTCGGCTTCATACAGCTGTACAACGGCCCCTTTCTGGATGGCCATGCCCGCCGTGGCCGCCATCCTTATCGGCGGCGCGTCGGTGAATAAGGCATCCATCGGCAATGTGATTATCGGTACGATCCTGTATCAGGGCGTGGTGACCATGACCCCCACCGTGATGAGCGCCGCCTTCCAGATGGATATGAGCGAGGTCATCCGTATCGTGGTATCCAACGGCATGATCCTCTATGCCCTGACCAGAAAGACGGAAAGGGGGCGCTGACATGAAGGGTAAGAGATTCGACGTAAAGCAATTCCTGGGCAAAAACTCAGTGCCCGTCCTGTTTATCATCATCTGCGCCGTGCTCATTCCCGTGTCCGGCCTGCCGGTGAGCTACATACTTAACGAGGCTATGACCCGTCTGGGGCGCAACGCCTTTTTGATCCTGAGCCTGCTGATCCCCATTATGGCCGGTATGGGTCTGAACTTTGGCATGACGCTGGGCGCCATGGCCGGCGAGATCGGGCTGATCCTGGTGGCCGACTGGCAGATCTGGGGCATCCCCGGTCTGGTGCTGGCGGCCATCCTGTCCATCCCCCTGTCCATTCTGCTGGGTCTTATGTGCGGCAGCATCTTGAACCGCGCCAAGGGCCGCGAGATGGTCACCAGCTACTTTATCGCCTACTGTATGACCGGTGTGTACCAGCTGGTGGTGCTGTATATGATGGGGCCCATCATCCCCATCCTCCACAACACACTGAAGCTGCCCCGCGGCTTTGGTATCCGCAACACAGTCAGCCTTCTGCAGATGCGGCAGAGCGTCGATAACGCGCTGGCCGTCTATGTGGGCGGCGTGAAGATCCCCGTGCTGACGCTGATCATCATCGCATTGGCCTGCCTGTTCATCGTGTGGTTCCGCCGCACGAAGCTGGGTCAGGATATGCGCGCGGTGGGACAGGACATGAATGTGGCGCGGGACGCCGGCATCAACGTGGACCGCACCCGCCTGATCTCCATCGTCATGTCCACCGTGTTCGCGGGCTTCGGCATGATCATCTATCTGCAGAACGTCGGCAACTTCCCCACCTATACGGCGCATACCAACGTCGGCATGTTCTGCATCGCCGCGCTGCTGGTGGGCGGCGCCTCCGTGGAAAAGGCGTCCATCGGCAACGTGTTCCTGGGTGTGCTCCTGTTCCATACCATGTTCATCGTGGCGCCGTCGCCGGTGCGAAGATCACCGGCGACTCCATGATCGGCGAGTACTTCCGCGTGTTCGTGTCCTATGCGGTCATTACCGTGGCACTGGTCATGTACGAGGCCAAGAAGCGCAAGGAGAACCGCACGCTGGGTCAGCAGCTGGCCATTGAGCAGAAGGCCGAGGAGGAGGGGAGAACCGCATGAAAACGACGAAACGCTCGTGGCTCATCCGTATCGCCTTCGTTCTGGTGCTGGTGCTCGTCGCCGTGCTGATGCTGCGCATCGGACGCGGCCACACCGTCTATTTCGACAACCGCGCAGTGGACAAGGGCGGCCAGTCTGTGGAGGCACCCTATAAGATCACTGTGTATGTGAACGGCGAGCAGATCTCCAAGCTGTACGAAAAGGAGCGCTGCTTGACCACCGTCATCGGCGACAAGCTGGAGCTGACCGTGGAGGTCATGCAGCAGAAGGGCGGCAGCGAGACAACGGAAACGTACCAAATGACACTGCCCCATAACATCGACGGCATCATCATCAACCTGCCGGCGTATATGGCTGGTCTGCCGGAGGAGGCCTATCTGGAGGAATTCATCCCCGCGCCTCCCACCGAGGAGGACGACGAGGAAGCGCCCAACACCGAGGACGATATGGGCCTGGGCGACTTCTGATAATGTGTGCTGCATACACAGCCCATGCGAAAGCATGGGCTGTGGGCGCATAGGGACTTGCTTGCGCTCGGCAGGCGGATATGCTATACTGAATGGGCGGCGCGGAGACCGCGGCCGCATGGGAAAGGAGTATCAAAATGGCTGTTTTGAAAGGCTTGAAGCCAGAAAAGGTGTTCGCATATTTTGAAAAGCTGTGCTCGGTGCCCCACGGCAGCGGCAACACGAAGATCATCAGCGATCTGTGCGTGGACTTTGCCAAGGAACTGGGACTGAAGTACCGGCAGGAGCCGTGCAACAACGTGGTGATCTGGAAGCCGGCATCTCCCGGCCATGAGAGCGCCGAGCCGATCATCCTGCAGGGACACATCGACATGGTGTGCGCCAAGACCGACGACTGCACCAAGGACATGACCCGCGAGGGACTTGACCTGATGACCGACGGGGAGTGGATCTGGGCGGACAAGACGTCGCTGGGCGGCGACAACTGCATTGCCGTGGCCATGATCCTGGCGATCCTGTCGGATGATACGCTGGTACATCCGCCCATCGAGGCGGTGTTCACCGTGGACGAGGAGGTGGGCATGGACGGCGCCTTTGCGCTGGACTGCTCTGACCTGAAGGGCAAAAAGCTGCTGAATTTGGACTCCGAGCTGGAGGGCGTGTTCACCGTGTCCTGCGCAGGCGGCATGCACTCCGATTGCCTGCTGCCCGCAGCGCTGACCGATGCGGCGGGCATGGAGGGCTTCGGCATCACCGTGGCCGGCTTGCGGGGCGGTCACTCCGGTGCGGACATCCATCTGGGACGCGGCAGCGGCAACCGCCTCATGGGACGGGTACTGGCCACAGCGCTGGAGAAGTTCCCCGGCCTGCGGCTGGCGGCCATCTCCGGCGGGCAGTTCGACAACGTGATCTGCTCCCGCTGCGATGCGGCGGTGGCGCTGCCCAAGGGCAGCGGCCGGGCGTTCGAAGCGTTTATTCGGGAGCTTGAGGGGGTGCTGAAGAACGAGTACGCCGTCACCGACCCCGATGTGACGCTGACCTGCGCGGCAGCGGAGACGGCAAAAGCCGTGTCCGCAGAGCGCACCGTGACGCTGGTGCAGGCGCTGACGGCCATGCCGCAGGGCGTGGAGGCTATGGACACGGATTTCCCCGGTCTGGTGCAGACATCCCTGAATATGGGCGTGGTGAAGCTGGACGGCGACGGACTGCACATCGCGTTCTCCATCCGGTCGTCCATCGCGTCCCGGAAGCTGATGCTGGCGCAGCGCGTGCGGGCTGTGGCGGCGCTGGCGGGCGGCACTGTGGCAGAGCGGGGCGTGTACCCCGGCTGGCAGTACAAGCGGGAGTCGCAGTTCCGGGATACGCTGCTGGCGGCGTATAAGGATCTTACCGGTAAGGACGGCGTGGTGGAGGCCACCCACGGCGGTCTGGAGTGCGGATTGCTGATGGAGAAGATCCCCGGTCTGGACGCGGTGTCCATGGGGCCGGAGCTGCACGATGTACACTCCGTGCGGGAGCGGCTAAGCGTGCCCTCCACGGAGCGCACCTATGAACTGGTATGCGAGCTGCTGCGGCGCAGCTGTTGAATGTGACAGAAAGCTGAGAGGCGGGGCTTTGCCCCGCCTCTGTTATTTTGCAGGATTGCCCAGCAGAAAATGCACTTCTTGCGGGGCGTTCCTGCATAAAACAATTTAGCATTATGAATAGACCACCGCTAAAAAGTACCATGATACAGACAAAACTACGGATTTGCCGAAAGAAATGCTGACTAAGAAAAGCGGAATGTCCGCACGGACGGGAAAATCGTTCCGCAGAAAAATGAAATTTTCCGCATTTAGATATTGCAAAAAGTTTACGCCTGCGATATAATGGCACCGTTGAACACCGCCGCGCCCGACCGGCCGGCGGAAAAAGCTGTTTTTCAGGAAGAGGAAAACAATTTATCTATCAATAAGGAGAAAGAACATGAAAAAGTTTTTTGCACTGGTTCTGGCGCTGGTCATGGCGCTGAGCCTGGTCGCCTGCGGCGACAAGAAGGACGACAGCGGCGATGTGACCGCTGAGCATACCGACACCACCACCGTGGCCGTGGGCGCGGTGATCCTGGCCCGCGACGACGTGTCCAGCGACGACGTGTACAAGTTCGTGGCGGACATCTTCGACAACGCCGCGTCCCTGACCACCAGCCACGCCAAGTACGGCGAGTTGAGCCTGGAGTACGGCGCTTCCATCACCTCCGTGCCCTATCACCCCGGCGCTGCCAAGTACTTCGCCGAGAAGGGCTTTGAGGTCGCCTCCGTCAAGGACGGCGCCGGCAACACCGACTCCCGCAACCTGCGCTTCGTCACCGGCGGCGAGTCCGGCACCTACTATGCCTTCGGCTCCGTTATCGCCCAGCACGCCACCAACAACGCCGGCGTCAACGTGGTCGGTCTGGTGGGCAACGGCTCTCAGGGCAACGTGCAGGAGCTGGTGGACGGCACCGCTGACTTCGCCTTCTGCCAGTCCGACGTGATGGCTTACGCCTACAACGGTACCAACCTGTTCAAGAGCAAGATGGAGGGCTTCTCCACTGTCGCCGCGCTCTACATGGAGCAGGTGCAGATCGTCACCACCGATGCCAGCATCAAGACCGTGGCTGACCTGGCCGGCAAGTACGTGTCCATCGGCGCTCCCGGTTCCGGCGTGTACTTCAACGCCATTGACGTCCTGGGTGCTTACGGGCTGACCGAGGACGACATCAAGCCCACCTACCAGTCCTTCAGCGACAGCGCCGACGCCCTGAAGGACGGCAAGATCGACGCCGCCTTCATCGTGGCCGGCGCCCCCACCACCGCTGTGACCGACCTGGCCACCACCAAGGATACCTACCTGGTCAGCCTGGACAGCGAGCACATCGCCAAGCTGCTGGAGACCTCCGACTACTACACCGAGACCGTTATCGCCAAGGACGTGTACTTCGGCGACTGATCCTTAACGGACAATTGACAAAAACCGAGGCTACGGCGGGGCTTCCCGCCGTAGTCCTCGTGCTATTCTGTATTTTTTGGGGAGAGAAACGACTATGAGCATCGACAAGAAAAAACCGGATACCAGCCCGGCGGACGGCGTCAATACCGCCGCGGACGAGGCCCCGGATCTGGACGCGGTCATGCGTAAATATGACCGTGAATCCGCCACCCGCCTGTGGGAGGGTACGCCCCAGCTGATCATCCGCATCCTCATGGCCGCGTTCGGTCTGTTCTGCATCGGCATGACCCTGTTTTCCAAGGCCATGCCCGAGATCCGGCTCACCATGTTCGTGGGCTGCATCATTATCATCGGCTTCCTGACCTACCCCGCCAGCAAGCACCACGTCAGGGTCAACTACCTGCCCTGGTACGATATCGTGCTGATGGTGGTGGGCGCGGCCTGCTTCTTCTACTTCGCGCTGAACGCCATGACGCTGGTGCGCCTGTCCACCCGTATCGAGACGGTCCACGTCATCATCGGCGTGGTGGGTATCCTGATCCTGATGGAGCTGTGCCGCCGCTGCGTGGGTCTGCCTATTCTGTGCGTGGCCGGCGTGCTGATCGTGTACGCGTTCATCAACCAGCTGAGCTATGCCGGCGCGGTGAACGGTGCCACCCTGTATGACGCGCTGAAAACCATCATCTACAAGCTGTTCTACACCACCTCCGGCGTCATCGGCACTCCCATTAACGTGTGCTTTACTTACATCGTTCTGTTCATTATCTTCGGCGCGTTTTTGGAGCGCACCGGCATCGCCAACTTCTTCATCAGCTTTGCAAACCGTGTGGCCGGCTGGTCCAGCGGCGGCCCGGCGAAGGTGGCTGTTATCAGCTCCGCCCTGTGCGGCATGGTGTCCGGCTCCTCCGTGGGCAACACCGTGACCACCGGCTCCGTCACCATCCCCATGATGAAAAAGACCGGCTATAAGCCCGAGTTTGCCGGCGCCGTTGAGGCGGCTGCCTCCACCGGCGGCCAGATCATGCCCCCCATCATGGGTGCGGCGGCCTTCCTCATGGCCGAGTACATGAAGCTCCCCTACGCCCAGGTGGCTGTAAAGGCCATCCTGCCCGCCCTGCTGTACTTCACCGGGATCTTCATCGCCGTCCATCTGGAGGCCAAGAAGCTGGGCCTGAAGGGCGTTCCCCGCGAGGAGCTGCCTGCGTGGCGTCTGCTGGTCCGTGACTGCTACCTGATCATTCCCCTGATCCTGCTGGTGTGGCTGGTGTCCTCCGGCAGCAAGACCATGTCCCACTCCGCGGCCTATTCCATTCTGGCCGCCATTGCCGTGGGCTTCGTCAATTTCTTCCTGCAGGGCAAGCGCGGTGAGGGCGACACCCAGCCCATGACCACCGGCAAGGCGCTGGGTAATGCCGGCAAGCGCTCCTTCTTCTCCGCGGTGGAGTCTCTGGAAGCCGGTTCCCGCGGCGCTATCACCGTGGCCGTGGCCTGCAGCATGGCGGGCATCATCGCCGGCTGTATCACCGTCACCGGCCTTGCCTCCATCCTCATCAACGCCATCGTCCAGCTGGCGGGCAACGCCACCATCGTCGGCCTGGTGCTGACCATGCTGTGCTGTATCGTCCTGGGCATGGGCGTGCCTACCACCGCAAACTACTGCATCATGGCCTCCACCTGCGCGCCCATCCTCATTCAGCTGGGCTTCCCGCTGGTGGCCGCCCACTTCTTCGTGTTCTACTTCGGCATCGTGGCGGACATCACGCCTCCCTGTGGCTCTGGCGGCCTATGCCGGCTCGGCTATCGCCAAGTCCGACCCCATGAAGACCGGCATCAACGCCACCAAGCTGGCCATCGCCGCCTTTATCGTGCCGTACATCTTCGCCTACAGTCCGGCCCTGCTGTTTGAGAACATCTCCGGCTGGTGGGAGGTGGCGCAGATCTGCATCAGCGCGCTGCTGGGCATCTTCGCCATCGCGGCGTCCCTCAACGGCTTCCTGTATAAGAAGATCCACCCCGTGCTGCGTATCGTCCTGGCCGTCGGCGGCCTGGGCATGATGATCCCCGGCACGCTCACCGACGCGGTCGGCCTGGTGCTGGTGGCGGCGGTCATCGCCTACCAGAAGATCAGCGCCAAGAAGCACGGCGGCCCCGTGGTGACGGCCTGACCCCATTTGAAGCAAAAGCATCCCCGCACACCGTGCGGGGATGCTTTTTTACACTGTGTTCATACATTTACGCGCATTTTGCCTAAAGTGCATAGTACGGGCATCTTGCAAAAACTGTCTGAATTTGGTATGATACAGGCGGTAAGGCAGTTTTTGCACAAAGAGAGGAGCATGGACATGGCACAGACCACAAAAAACGCCATTCGCAAGGGCTTTCTGGACCTGCTGGAGCAGCGGCCGCTGGATAAGATCTCCGTGGTGGACATCGCAGATCACTGCGGCGTGAACCGGAATACGTTTTATTACTACTACTGCGACATCTACGCCCTGGTGCGCGAGGTGCTGGAGACGGAGCTGGACCGCGTCCTCAACGCACCACCCCTCTGCACCAGCTGGTACCAGCTGATGATGCGGGTGACGGCGTTCATGCGCGCCAACCGCCGCGCGGTCTACCACCTGTACCAGTCCAGCCAGCGTGACCTGCTGGAGCGCGAGTATTACCAGGTGGTCTACGGTGCCGTGGAGGATCTGGTGCGCCGCACGGCGGAGGACCTGCCGGTGGCGGAGACGGATGTGCAGTCCATCGCGGCGCTGTATACGGCCACACTGGTGGGCCTGCTGCAAAGCTGGCTGCACTACGGCATGAAGCACGATGAGGAGCAGTTCGTGGAGCGCGTCACCCGCCTGACGGAGGGCACGCTGCGCCACGCGCTGGAGCGCAGCTGCGGGGTGGAGAAGGCGTGAGCGGCTTCTGGAAATGCGTCCTGTACGCGGCGGCGCTGGCCCTGCTGGCGCACCCGCTGGGTCAGGCGATCCCCGGTCCCTTTGACCCGGAGAAGCGGCTCTTCCGCGGCTGGAAATGGGAGCAGAACGGCCGCATCTACGCCAAATTGGCCATCGATAAGTGGAAGAAGCTGGTGCCGGACATGAGCCGCATCCTGCCGGACATGGTGAAGAAGGAACTGCCCGGCAGCGGCGCCGTGACGGCGGATCAGGCCGCGGCGCTGGTGCAGGAGACGTGCCGCGCGGAGCTGGTCCACGGGGCCTCCTGTTTGCTGGGCTTGGCGTTTCTGTGGCTGTGGCCCGGCTGGGGCGGCGCGATCGTGCTGGCGGTGTGGGTGCTGCTGGCCAATCTGCCCTTTATTCTGATACAACGCTACAACCGCCCCCGGCTCATGCGCCTGGCGGCGCTGCTGCGAAAGCGAGCGCAGCGGAAAGGAGAGCAAAATGCGCGTACTGATCCTGACCTGTAACACCGGCGGCGGGCACAACGCCGTAGCCGCCGCCCTGCGTGACAGCCTCCAACGCTGCGGCGCGTCCTGCGACGTGATGGACGGCTTGGGCTTCATCTCCAAAAAGGCATCCAAATTCGTTTCCAAGTGGCACACCCGGTTCTACCGCCGGTATCCCAGGCTCTACAAGGCGGGCTATATGTCCGCCGAGGGCGACAAGGAGATGGACCGGCGCGACGGCCCGGTGTACCGCTACATTGCCCGCGGTGCCCGCCGTCTGGGCCGCACGCTGCAAAGCGGCGGCTACGATGCCGTTGTCTGTGTCCACGTGATCCCCGCCATGATGATGACGGCGCTGAAGCAGGCGTGGAGCGCCTGTCCGGTGTTCTGCTTCGTGGCCACGGACTATACCTGCAGCCCCACGGTGGGTGCCTGTACCCCGGATATCTGCGTCATTCCCCATCAGGAGCTGGCCGACGAGTTCGTCAGCTGCGGCATCGCCCGCGATACCGCTTCTGCCCGCCGGCATTCCCGTGCGTTCCGCGCCCGCCAGCGCGGCGATAGGGCCGCGGCACGGAAGCGCTCTGGGTCTGCCGGAGGCCGGCCGCCACATCGTCCTCATGTCCGGCAGCATCGGCTGCGGCCCCATGGGCGACGTGGCGGAGGACCTGGATATGCGTATGGCCGACGGCGACTTTGCCACGGTGCTGTGCGGCAGCAACAAGCAGATGCGCTATGCCCTGGAGCTGCGCCGCCTGTACCGCGTGGAGGCTGTGGGCTTTACCACTCAGGTGCAGCTGTACATGGACAGCGCGGACGTGCTGGTCAGCAAGCCCGGCGGCATCAGCATCACCGAGGCCGGCACCCGCGGCGTGCCGCTGCTGCTGGCGGATATGGTGGGCGGCTGCGAAACGCGGAACGAGGCGTTCTTCACCGCCGACGGCTGGGCGGCCTCCTGCCCGCCGGACAGCATGGCCGCGTCGGCCCTGGCCTTTCTGGAGGACGAACAGCAGCGTCAGGCCATCACCGCTGCCCAGAGCCGCGATTTCGACGGCCTGGCCGCCGACCGTGTGGCCGCCGTCCTCGCCCGCTGCAAGAAATGACCCCAGCGCCCACGGCGGCAGCCGTGGGCGCCTTCTTTGCGCTTTTTGTACGGCGTCCCTCTTGCATTTCGCGCAAACTGTCGGTATACTTGTTAAAGAAATATCGATTTGTTCACAGGCAGGTCATATTCATATAGTAGGATGAAACTGTGGCCCGGACGTGGGCTGCGGCCGAAAGGAGGGCGTCTGCCCATGATGATCGAAAAAAGCGGCACCATCCGCCTGCGGGACATTCCCACCGCCGCGGGCCTTTCCCCGAAGGACCAGGAGCTGGCGGCGGGCATGGTGCGGGTGACGCACCTGTACCGCAGTGCGCTGAAGGTAGCCGTAACGCAGATGGAGATCCTGGACGAGGAGTTCGCCCGTCTGTATGACCACTCGCCCATCCACCACATCGAATACCGTATCAAGACGCTGGACAGCATCATCGACAAGCTGCGCCGCCGGGGCCTGGAGGTCAGCATCGACAACATCTATGCCCACATCCAGGACGTGGCCGGCATCCGCGTCATCTGCAACTATCTGGATGATATCTACTACCTGCGCTCCCTGCTCACCCGCAGCGAGTCCTATACCGTCCTCCGCGAGGTGGACTATATCAAGGAGCCCAAGGACACCGGCTACCGCAGCCTGCACCTGATCGTCAACGTGCCCATCGCCATCAGCGAGGGCACCATGGTCCTGCCGGTGGAGATCCAGCTCCGCACCATCGCCATGGATATGTGGGCCAGCCTGGAGCACGAGCTGCGGTATAAATCCGACCGCAAATTCACCCAGCAGGATGCCGCCCGCCTGCGCCTGTGCTCCGACGCCATCAGCGAGATCGACCGGGAGATGCAGGATATCTACCAGGGCAACGAACCCCAATACCACGCCTGAACATAAAAGACCGGCCCCGCCGGTCTTTTTTTTCGTCCCCAGCCAAGGCCCATAACTTCCTCTAATGCCTCCCACACCGATTTGTTATGCCAACATCTGGATATTCCCGTTGCCTTTCGCGACACTTTCTGGTAAGATGGTCGTACAACAGAGCCTGCGCGCCGCAAAACTTTCCCAATAAGAAATTTTGCGGCACACAGGCCCGGGAGAGAAATATGTGAGCCATAGAAGGAGGAACCGCCATGAAGAGACGACTGCTCCCCATCCTGATGACCCTGGTATTGGTATGCGCGCTGCCCATATGGTGCCCATATAGCAGCTTTTTTGTTACATCGGGGGATGTAACAAATCCCTTAGTGGAGACGGCAGAGGGCACCACGCCGACACGAGTGACAACAGAGAGTGCGTTGAGAACGGCATTGGAAAATGGCGTGTCCGGGATTGTGCTGGGAGAAGATATTGACATCAACACGGCCCTGAATGTCACGAGTACGCTGACCCTCGACCTGAACGGCTGTGTATTGAGGATGACCGGTAACACCCGTGTGTTTTACGTGTATAATAACGCGACTCTGACCATACAGGACAGCAGCGCGGCGAAGTCCGGCACCATCACCGGCGGTAATGCCGGCGATGGCGGCGGCGTATGCATAGGAGACAATTCATCAGAAGGACACCTTGTGATGACCGGCGGCACCATCACCGGCTGTGCGACCGACCCCTCCCGGGGTGGCGGCCGGGGCGGCGGTGTGTTTGTATTTCAGGGGAGCTTTACCATGTCCGGTACGGCCAAGATCACCAACTGCACCGCTGATTGGGGTGGCGGCGTTGTGGTACACACCAGATCGAGTACATTCACTATGAACGGCGGTGAGATCAGCGATTGCAAAGCTTCCAATACCGGCGGTGGTGTTTGCCTGATCGGCGGTGCAGGGTTTGAAATGACCGGCGGTATCATCCGGGATTGCAGAGCCTATGGGCGACCGGAGAGCAGTGCGATCGATATACAGCCGGGAACGATGAAAGCCCACGGCGGCACGGTAGAAGGAAATGTTTGGGTGGTGAATGAAAACAACGGTATTACGCGTGAAACTACAAAAGATGACTACACCATTTTCAACGGGAAGATCACATTTGAGAATGGCAATACTACGGCTATGTACCCGGTGAAATTTAACTTGGACCAGGGCAGTGACAATGACATTACGGTGAGAGAGACGAAGCTGAGCGACCCGGCAGAAAAGCCCGCTGACCCGACCAAACCAAATCTTGTTTTCCAATATTGGTACGAAGCGGGAACGGATGGCTCTGCCGCATGGGACTTCAGTACGCCGGTGACGCGTCCCCTGCATCTGCTGGCCAAGTGGGAGGAAAAACCCCAAACCGGCGGCTACTACTACGCCCCGCCCGCGGAGCAGCCCATCGAGGCCCCCAAGACCGCCGACCCCGGCGTAGCCCTCTACGCCGCCCTGTCGCTCCTGTCCCTGACGGGCCTGACCTGCACCGCCAAAAAGCGATAAACAAAGCCAAAAGAAGCGCCCCCGGGCGCTTCTTTTTATCTCACAAGCTTCCCCCTGGGGGGTTCGCGGTATTGAATGACACGCCGGTGGCGTGTCAGACCCGCAGACCGACCGACCCGCAGGGAGACAGGTGTCAGCGAAGCTGACGGATGAGGGGCCTTTCGTCTCCTGTCCCGCCCGCAGGCAGTGTCCCCCCAATACCACGGCGGCGTCAGCCGCCACCTACCCATTGCGGTGCTCCGCGCCGCAATGGGCGCGATTTGATAATCGCCAAAAACGAACAGCGTACCAGCCCCTACCCTCGCTGTTGTCAGCGGCAGCGGCGCAGGAGGTACAAGCAGTCCCCCGAACCGACAACGATACCCGCCGAGCCAATTCCGCGAAGCCAGCACCGCCAAATTTGCACTTACCCACCCCGCGCCAAGGGATCCTTAAACCGTAGGTTTGAGTGGTTTTTTTGGTACCTTTCTTTTTACAAAAAAAGAAAGGTACTCGTGCCGGGGCACGAAACGCCCCAGCTTGCGCCCGCAGGCGGCGTCCCCCATACCCGGCGGCATCAGCCGCCACCAACCAAAGCCGCCCTCCGGGCGGCTTTGGCGCGATTTGATAACCGCCCATGCGTCCAACGCACCAACCCCTACCTCCTCACCGCATCAGCGGCAGCGGCGCAAGAGGTACAAGCAATCCCCTGAACCGACAATGTTACCCACCGCACTTCATGCGCGAGTGCATACCGCCAAATCTGCATGACCCACAGCGCGCCAAGGGGTCCTTAGACCGTAGGTCTAAGCGACTTTCTTTCCCACATTTCTTTCTTCGCAGAAAGAAATGTGGCCGCCGGAGGCTTGCGCCCGCAGGCGCAACACCTGCACATTCCCGCGCCAAGGAAGTCTTGAAACGTAGTTTCAAGCGGCTTTCTTTGGCAGCTTTCTTTCAACGATGAAAGAAAGCTGCTCGCGCCAGGGGGCGCGAAACTCCCCATCCCGGCACACAAAAAAACAGCCCTCCGGCCACCGCCGAAGGGCTGTTTTTCACAGATGATATTCCTGCTTGTACTCCTCGTAGTACCGTGCGAAGGAACTGGACTTCATGGCCCGGACACTGTTCAGATACTCATGGGTGTCGAAGGAGTCGGACTCCAGCTCGATGATGGCCACGGCGATGTTGGAGCAGTGGTCCGCCACGCGCTCGTAGTTGGTCAGCAGGTCGTTGAACACGAACCCCAGGTTCAGCGTGCAGCTGCCGGACTGCAATCGGTCCACGTGGTGGGACTTCATCTCGTCGCACAGGCCGTCGATGATCTCCTCCAGCGGCTCCACCCGGGCGGCTCGCTGGGGATCGTTTTCCACAAAGGCGCCCACGGCGATGGATAGTATCTCCCGGACGGCGGACTCTATCACGTCCAGCTCATGACAGGCCTCAGGGGAGAATTGCAGATCCTTGTCGTGTATCTCCTTGGCGGCCTCCGAGATGTTCAGTGCGTGGTCGGAGATACGCTCAAAGTCGGAGATGGTGTGCAGGTATTTGCTGACCTCCTCGCTCTGGGATTGAGACAGGGACTTGCTGGTGATCTTCATCAGATAGGTGCCCAGCTTGTCCTCGTAGCGGTCGATAACGGACTCCGTTTCACCCACCATGCGGAAATCCTTGTCGGACCAGCGGTTCCGCAGGCCAACGGCCATCAGCAGGTTGCCCTCGGCCCGTTCGGCCATGGAGTTGGTCACCAGCCGGCTCTGCTCGATGGACAGCGCCGGGTGCTGCAAAAAGCGCTCCTCCAGCCGGTCCATCTCCTGCTCCTCGGCGGCGGAGCCGTCGTCGGGGAACAGCAGCTCCACCATGTGCTCCATCAGCCCGATGCAGGGCAGCAGCACGATCACGGTGGCCAGGCGGAACAGGGTGTTCATCAGTGCGATGGACACAGAGGACATGACCGCGTCCAAAAAGGTGAAGTGGATAATGGCGTTGGCGCCGTAGAACAGCAGCGCCCAGATCAGCACGCCCAGCACGTCGATCAGCAGATAGATAAAGGCGGTGCGCTTGCCGTTGAGGTTGGCGCCCAGGGCGGACAGCAGCACAGGCACCGCCGCGCCGATGGCGATGCCCATGACGATGGGCAGAGCCACCTCAAAGGTGACAGCGCCGGTAATGGCCAGCGCCTGCAAAATACCCACCGCGGCGGAGGCGCTCTGCAAAACGCTGGTGAACGCCAGACCCACCAGAATACCTAAAATGGGGTTGGAGAAGCTGGTCAGGATGCGGATAAAGGCCTCGCTCTCCCGCAGGGGGGACACCGCGCCGGACATGGCGGACATACCGTACATCAGCACCGCGAAGCCCAGCAGGATCTCGCCCACATAGCGGTTGCTGGTCTTGCCGGTGAACATCCGCAGGATGATGCCGACCACGGCCACGATGCCGGTGAGCACCTCGGTGCTCAGCAGCTGCACCACGCCGCTGCCGCCCTCCAGGGAAGACAGGCACAGGATCCACCCGGTGACGCTGGTGCCCAGTATGGCGCCCATGATCACGCCGATGGCCTGCTTGACCTTCATCATGCCGGAGTTGACGAAGCCCACCACCATCACAGAGGTGGCGGAGGAGGACTGGATCACGGCGGTAACGCCGGTGCCCAGCAGCACGCCCTTGAGCGGTGTGCTGCTCAGCCGGTAGAGCACCAGCTCCAGACGGCTGCCGGCGACCTTTTTCAGGCCCTCACCCATCAGGGACATACCGAACAAAAACAGTGCGATACCGCCCAGCAGCGATATGACGTCTGCAACGCTCATGGCCCATTTCCTCCCATGATAAAATCTTCTTATAGGTAGTATAACAGGTACAGGTGGTATTTGTCGACTGAAACTGAAAAAAAGTCGGTAGAAAATTTAGGTATTTCTTAAACCGCCCTTGTGCGCCTTGTCAAAGAGAGAAACTTCGGGTATAATGACAGTTACAAAAAAAGCACAGTAAGGATACAATAAGGTATACAGTGAAGTAAAGTGAAGGAACGTATATGTTTAAGCATTGTGTCATCGTTTTTTTCGTCTCCATGGTGCCGTTGATCGAGCTGCGGGGCGCGCTCCCCTACGGCGTGGCGCTTCGGTCTGCCCCTGTGGCTGACGTATCTGATCGCCATCGCGGGCAATATGCTGCCGGTTCCCATCATTTATTTTTTTGCACGAAAAGTGCTTGTATGGGGGAAAGATAAGAGGTATATAGGAAAATTCTTCACTTTTTGCCTGGAAAAAGGGGGAGAAAGCCGGGCGTAAGCTCCAGGCCAAAGCCGGCCGCGGACTGTACTGGGCGCTGCTGCTGTTCGTAGGGATACCCCTGCCGGGCACCGGCGCCTGGACGGGCACTCTGGCCGCCAGCCTGCTCGATATGGACTTCAAAAAAAGCACCCTCGCCTGCGCCGCCGGCGTCCTCCTGGCCGGCACCATCATGGGCGGCTTGAGCCTGTTGGGCGTCAGTGTTTTCGGCGGGTAAATTTGTCTTGCAATCGTCGGCCATTTACGGTATAATGTGCGGGTAATATCTGCCGGTGTGATGGAATTGGTAGACGTAGTGGACTCAAAATCCACCGCCAGCGATGGCGTGCCGGTTCGAGTCCGGCCACCGGCACCAAAAAGAGACATCCGTGAGGATGTCTCTTTTTTTGCCGCTGATAGAAGGGGATATACGAATTTGGCAAAATTACCAATATACCAATAGTTGCTTGACATTTCGCTGTAAGAATATATAATAGATACACGAACCAGCAGTGGTACCACTGCTCTTTGTTTCAATTGTGCATTGAAACAAAGAGCAGTGGTAAGACTGCTCTTTGTTTCAATTGTGCATTGAAACAAAGAGGTCTGTACAATGGGAAAGGAGGAGAAAATGAGGAGGATAAGCTGTTTTTTACTAATGCTTACCCTGCTGCTGACAACGGTCGTTGTTGCGTGGGGGGCAGTGCCGACTGATGGGGAGGTGACTCCGAGTTTGGTGAATGTGTCTCGATCCAAGACAGCCACCGTACTGGATAAGGACTATCGGTCCACCGTTACGTTGTCGCTTCCCAGCGCAGAGGAAAAACTGGCCAGCGATGTGGTCTTTGTGCTGGACAAATCTACAAGCGCAGAATTGGAGGATAAGGCGTTAGCGCTTCTTGCCGACCTGAAGGAAGAGGTGAGGGAACGCGGTGTGATGGTCAAGGTCGGCGTTGTTATTTTCAATCGGGCGGCAGAAGTTGCGCTCCAGCTTACGGAGCTTACAGAGGAGAACTATCCTACCATTGAGGCTGCGATAAAGAAAACTATATCCGAAGGCAGCAATACGCATGCGGGACTTCTTGCGGGCAAGAAAATGCTCGATGGCGATACGGCGGTCGAGCCGCACCGCAAGCATCTGATATTTGTCAGTGACGGCGTTACCTATCAGTTCTGCAAGGAGGATGATCATACTACCCCGTATACGCGCAGCTTTGATGGCAGCCTAAACTCGGATGGTCCTAACCAGTGCGGTACGCTAAGTGAGTTGAACGTGCAGTACGAAGGGGCAGAAACGTCTATTCCCAAGGGCAGCATCAATGACTGGATGAGCGATATTGCCCGAAGAATGGAGACAGACAATGACAACGAGGATTGGGACTATCAATATACTGGGCAGGCTCCGACCGATGATAGCAAACTGTTGCAGAACAAGGAAAACGTTTCAAATGTGGAGAAAGCCCTGCACCTGACAGAGAGTACCTACAAAGCGATGCAGGAGAGTGGCTATCAGTGCCATGCCGTGTTGGCAAGGGAAATACGGCAGTGGGGTACCGCCTTTATGAACAGACTGGCGGGAGGGAGAGCAGTCGATTTTAACTCGATCCAACATAAAGTCCTCTACGCTGTTGATAAGGGTTCCGCTGTGGCGGATACTGTCGGCAAGAGTTTCGATCTCGTTCCCGGCACGTTTTGTCTCACCGTTGGCGGGCAAAAACTGCAATATGAGCAGGATGGAAATGTGACCTACTTCGGCGGCGACCAGAATGAGAGGAATTACCGCTTCAAGATAGAGTACAACGGTGCCGCCGACAGCTTCACATGGGAAATCAACGAACCGGTCTCCAACTTTGCCCCGGTCAAGCTTTCCTACACTGTAAAGCTCGCCGGTACGCCCGCCGCCGGCACCCACGGTGTGATGGATCTGAATGGGGACGGTTATGTGGATGACACCACCACACACGTAGACGTGTCAAAGGCGCTTTATACCAATGAGAGCGCGATCTTGACACCGGTAGCCACAGACGGTGAGCAGGGTGAGGCTCTGGAGTTCCCCAAGCCCTCCGTGTCCTACACGGCGGCCGCCTATTACTACAGCGAGCCCCCTGCACCTGTGAAAAGGACGGTCAGCCCCACGACCTTTGACGCGGGAATTGCCGTATACGCTGAGGTCGCCGCCCTGTCGCTGGCCGGCGCGGTAAAACTGTGCAGGAGGCGTGGCCGCCGCGATGCCTAAGAGGATATCCCTCCCACGGCTGATGTCTTCCTCCCTGCACCGGCAGGGGAATACAGAGAGCACCCCGAAAGGGGTGCTCTCTGCGTCCGGCATAAATTTGCTGTTTATTTACGATTTTCCCTCTACCAAAGCAGTGCAAGATGTGGTATGATATTTAAGTGAGAGTATGACCCGGAGGGAGGTGCTGCTGTATGCGGCGTTTGAAACGGTATATCTGCCTGGTCGGGCTGCTGGCGCTGCTGGCAGCGGCATTGACCGGCTGCGGTTTCTCTGACGATTCGGTGGAGGAACTGTTTACCCTGCCGCGAATGGCGGAGGAGTACACCGGCCTGACCCAGGAACTGGAGGCACTGATCACACAGGGTTATGAGTACGCCTCACCTACCGGCGGGCGGAATATCCAGTCGGTGCAGATGGCTGACTTGGACGGCGACGGACAGCAGGAGGCCCTGGCCTTTTTCCGCATGAGCAGCGACGAAAAGCCGCTGAAAATATTTGTATTTAAGATCGAGGGCGGCAGCTATGCCCGCTACTGCACCATCGAGAGCAGCGGCACCGCCATCGACAGCGTATACTATCAGGACCTGAACGGCGACGGCCGGCGTGAGCTGATCGTGGGCTGGCGTATCAGCGCCGAGGTGCAGACCGTGGCGGTGTACACCGTGGCGCGGGAGCCAGTGGCGCTGATGTCCAGCGGCTACATGCGCTTTACCATACAGGATCTGAATGGTGACGGTATCCCAAGCCTGCTGGTGCTTCGTACCGATGCGGATAGCCAGCCGGTGGCGGAGTTCTACGGCTGGCAGGATGAGCAGATGGGCGTGGCCTACCGCTGCGTGCTGTCCAGCACCATGGCCTCGGTGAACCGGGGCAGCCTGGTCAGCGGTCGGCTGGATGCCGACACGCCGGCGCTGTATATCACCGGCGTGGATGAGCAGGGCATGGCTGCTACGGATATTCTGGTGTTCCGCCAGGATCTGGGACTGGTGAATCTGGCACTCAGCGGCAGCAGCACCGGCGTGTCCAACGCCGTGTTTCCCTATCGTCAGCTGCTGCCCCAGGATATCAACGGCGACGGGATCATCGAGCTGCCCAGTCCGGATACCAGTTGGACAGCGGAGCAGACGGACGGTCTGGTCAGCTGGCTTTGCTGCAACGGCGACGGGCAGCTGGCTACTGTGGCCAAGACATACCACAGCCTGTCCTGCGGGTGGTATTTCACCATACCGGAGAGCTGGTGGGACTGGAGTGTGGAGACCGCCACCACCAGCATCAGCAATGAAAATCAGTTCAGTCTGGCGATCAACGGGGATCCGGTGCTGAGCCTGTACACCATCACCGGTGAGAATCGGGAGAACCGCGGCCGCATGGGGAAAAGGGTGCTGCTGCGTCGCCAGACAGCCACCATCTACGCCGGCGAGCTGAATGACGCGGCGGCCTATTACGGCATGGATGAGGATCTGCTGCGCCGCAGCTTCAGCCTCATCGTAGGCAGCTGGAGCAACTGACAAGGAGGGACTGCCATGAAAAAGGTACTGGTACTGGAGGACGAGTCCAGCATCCGCAGCTTTATCGTTATCAATCTCCGCCGCGCCGGCTACGAGGTGGTGGAGGCGGAAACAGGCGAGGAGGCACTGGAAAAGCTGAAGATCCACAGCGATGTCCGAGTGGCGCTGCTGGACATTATGCTGCCCGGTATCGATGGGTTTGAGGTTTGCCGCCGTATCCGCGCCACCAACGCTGCCATCGGCATCATTATGCTTACCGCACGGTCCCAGGAAATGGATAAGGTGACGGGGCTGATGACCGGTGCCGACGACTATGTGACAAAGCCCTTCTCTCCGGCGGAGCTGACCGCCCGCGTGGATGCGCTGATGCGCCGATCCGGCGGCGGTGTCGTAGATGCTGGAGAGATCGACCAGCCGCCCTTCCTGCTGAACACACGTAACCGTACTCTGGAGAAGAACGGCCAGCGGATCAAGCTCACCCAGGTGGAGTACGCCATCATGAAGATGTTTATGGAGAATCCCGGCAAGGCGCTCTCCCGCGAGGAGATCCTGGACTTGGTCTGGGGCCACGACTATTTCGGTGAGCTCAAGATCGTGGACGTGAATATCCGGCGCCTGCGGCTGAAGATAGAGGACAATGCCACGAACCCAACCTATATTACGACGATCTGGGGCTTCGGCTACAAATGGGGGCTGTGACAGCAGAGCTTTTCCGCCAGTACTTCGTTGCAGCGGCTTGACGTACACACAGTACGCCTGCGCCGCTGTGGCTCGTCCTGGCAAAAAATCTCTCGCTGTCAGGCTTTGCGCCGCGCCCGTGGGTGCGCTATACCTTATTTTGCGATGAAAGGAGATGAACGCCTTGGCAGGAAAGAAGCATAAAGTGCAGGGCCTGCGCCGCCGGTGGCTCACCGGCAGCATGGGGCCGGTGCTGGTCATATTGCTGCTGGTGGGTGTGCTCATCTCCGTGGGTTTTGCCAGCAACTACTACAACAGTGCGCGCTCTACCCTGCGGGCAAAGGCCGCGGCGGGTGCGGACTATTTCAACACCTATGTGATGACCAGCTATCGGGAGTATTACCGCAGCGCTACGATCTACGCCGCCGCCTTTGACGACAGCGACAAGATCGAGCTGCAGTTCCTCAACAGCTCCGGCCGCGTGGAGGTCACGACCCGGGGCGTCACCACCGGCACCTACCCCAGCACGCCGGAAATACTGCGGGCGCTGGAAAGCGGCACGGTGCAGGACTACATCGGCCGTGACAGCGTCACCGGGGAGCGCATCCTGGCGGTGTCCGGCCTGCTGAAGTTCAACGGCCAGGTGGTGGGCGTTATGCGCTACGTTACCGCTATTGGGAATATCGACCGGCAGGTGCTGCTGACGGTCCTGCTGGTGGCCGGCGTCATGCTGGCAGTGGTGGGGCTGATCGTCATGTCCAGTATGATCTTCATCAACAATGTGGTGGCCCCCGTGTCCGCTGTGTCAGAGGCGGCCAAGCGTATCTCCGGAGGCAGCTACGGCGTGCAGATACCCAACAAGTACTCCGACGAAATGGGCGAGCTGGTGGACAACATCAACGATATGTCCCGCAAGATCGGCGAGAGCGAACGAATGAAGTCCGAGTTCATCTCCTCGGTGTCCCATGAGCTGCGGACACCGCTGACGGCGATCAACGGGTGGGGTGAAACGCTGCTGGCAGACGAGTCCAACGACGTGCAGCAGATCAAGCGCGGCGTGCAGATCATGGTGAAGGAGTCCCGCCGTCTGACCAATATGGTGGAGGAGCTGCTGCAATTTTCCCGCCTGGAGGACGGACGCTTCACCCTGCAGGTGGAGGACACCGATTTGCAGGCGGAGTTGGAGGACGCGGTGTACAGCTACCGGGAGCTGTTTCGCCAGGACGGCATTGCCCTGGAGTATTCCAGTGATCGGGCGGAGTACGGCGAGGTCATCTCCGGCGACCCGGAACGCCTGAAGCAGGTATTCTGCAATCTGCTGGACAATGCGGCCAAGCACGGCGGCAGCGGTAAGCGCATCGCTGTGCATCTGAGCCAGCAGGAAGGGGAGTACGTGATCACCATCCGGGACTTCGGCCCCGGCATACCGGAGGCGGAGCTGCCTTATGTGAAGCAGAAGTTCTACAAGGGCTCATCCAAGGCTCGGGGCAGCGGAATCGGTCTGGCGGTCTGCGACGAGATCGTCCAGCGCCACGGCGGACGACTGGACATCGCCAACGCCGAGGGCGGCGGCACCGTAGTTACGGTGTATTTGCCGCTGAAAAAGCAGGCGGAACAGGAATTGTAAAAAAACAGAAAAAACTCGAACAAGTGTTGCATTTTATTGCGAGCTGTGCTATGCTTGCGTCAGAAAGGAATTCAGCAGACCTATGGAAAAGAAAAAGGGCGCTTTCCGTACCAGTATTGGCGGACAGGCGCTGATCGAGGGAATACTTATGCGTGGCCCGGAGAAGGACGCAATTGTGGTCCGTTCGCCGGAGGGCCTGGTCACCAAGGTGGCCCAGCGCAAATTCGTCAAGGCCAACTACCCCATTTTGGGAGTTCCCATTCTGCGGGGCGCGGTGACGTTCATCGGCTCCATGATCACCGGCGTTAAGGCACTGATGTTCTCGGCGGATTACTTCCCGGAGGACGAGGATGCCAAGCCGGACAAGCTGGAGGAATGGCTCAACAAGCACGTGCCGGCGGAGAAACTGCAATCGCTGCTGGTGGGCTTTTCAGTGGTGCTGAGCATCGGCTTGATGCTGGTGCTGTTCATGCTGCTGCCTACGTTTCTGGCGGGGCTGTTTCATGCCACGACCCCTGCACTCCATAACCTGATCGAGGGTGTGGTCAAGATTCTGGTGCTGCTGGCGTACATGATCCTCTGCTCCAGACAGAAGCGACGTATACCGGGTGTTCTGCTACCACGGTGCGGAGCACAAGACCATTTTCTGCTATGAGGCGGGATTGCCGCTGACGGTGGAGAACGTTCGTATCCAGCCCCGGCACCACCCCCGCTGCGGCACCAGCTTCCTGTTTGTGGTCATCATCGTGTCCATCATTGTCTCCAGCCTGGTGTTCCCCTACATCAACTGGCAGAGCGTGTGGGTCCGTGTGGGCGTGAAGCTGCTGCTGCTGGTGCCCGTAGTAGGCATTACCTACGAGTTTAACCGCATGGTGGGGGCGCACGACAATGCGCTGACGCGCGTCCTCTCTGCCCCCGGTATGTGGCTGCAGAACTTTACGACCCACGAGCCGGACGACAGCATGATCGAGGTAGCCATCGAGGCCATGAAGCTGGTCATTCCGGAGGAGAAGGGTACCGACACCTGGTAAGCCGGGGTCGCGCAGCGGGGCGCAAAACAGCGGAGAGCGCCGAAAAATACCGAAGAAAGTGAAAACGGTACGTATTATGGCGATCACATATAACAATTTGTATTTGGACGTGCGGCAGCAATTCCTGCGGGCAGGACTGCCCGATCCCACGCTGGAGTCCCGGGAGTTGGTATGCTGCGCCTCCGGGAAGACCCGGGAGGCGCTGAGCCGGGATGGCCGGCTGTACGTGCCGGAGTCGGTGGAACAGCAGGTGCGCCGCCTGGCGGAGCGCCATCTGGCCGGCGAGCCGGTGGCGTACCTGATCGGCGAGTGGGAGTTCTACGGCCTGCCGCTGGATATCTCTGAGAGCGTGCTGATTCCCCGGCCGGACACCGAGGTATTGGTGGATCGGGCGCTGACGTACCTGAAGACCGTGGCCGAGCCCCGGGTGCTGGACCTGTGTGCCGGTTCGGGCTGTATCGGTCTGGCCCTGGCCAAAAACGCGCCGGAGAGCCATGTGGTGTTGGGCGAACTGGACGAGGGTGCGCTGCGTATCTGCCGCCAGAACATCCGCCGCAATGACCTGACCGGGCGGGTGGTGTCCCTGCAGCTGGACGCGCGGGAGAAGCCGCCGGCCCATCTGGGGGAATTCGACTGCATCGTGTCCAATCCGCCCTATATCCCGGATGGAGACATCGCGGAGCTGGATGCGTCTGTGCGGGACTACGAGCCTCATCTGGCGCTGCGGGGCGGCACGGATGGGCTGGACTTCTATCGAGCGATCGCCGGACACTGGACGGCAGCGCTCCGCGTGGGCGGACGGCTGTTGTTCGAGGTGGGTATCGGCCAGGCGGACGAGGTGCTGCGGATCATGCGGAGCGTGGGCTTCGGCGACCTGGAGATCACCCCGGACTTGAACGGTATTCCCCGGGTGGTAGAGGGTGTGCTGTGCTCGGAGCTTTGACACCGTACGTTGGCTGTCCGTTTTTGGGGACAGTTGGGGAGATATATTAGATACATCAGAACTTGAGGAGGACGGAACTATGGCAGTCAAAAAAGAACCTGTCGCCCCGGCACCGGTGGTATCCGACAAAAAGAAGGCGCTGGAGACGGCCATGCAGCAGATCGAGAAGATGTACGGCAAGGGGTCGATCATGCGCTATGGTGCGGAGAGTACGCTGAATGTGGAGTCCATTCCTACCGGCTCACTGTCGCTGGATCTGGCGCTGGGTATCGGCGGCCTGCCCCGGGGCCGTATTGTGGAGATCTACGGACCGGAGTCCTCCGGTAAGACCACGCTGGCACTGCACGTGCTGGCCGAGGCCCAGAAAATGGGCGGCGAGGTAGCCTTTGTGGACGCGGAGCACGCTCTGGACCCCACCTATGCCAAGGCACTGGGCGTTAACGTGGAGGATATGCTGATCTCCCAGCCGGACACCGGCGAGCAGGCGCTGGAGATCACCGAGGCCCTGGTCCGCAGCGGAGCCATCGACGTAGTGGTGGTGGACTCCGTGGCGGCGCTGGTGCCCCGGGCGGAGATCGAGGGCGAGATGGGCGACAGCTTTGTGGGCCTGCATGCCCGACTGATGAGCCAGGCGCTGCGCAAGCTGACGGGTATCATCAACAAGACTAATTCCATCGTTATCTTCATCAACCAGCTGCGCGAGAAGGTGGGCGTCATGTACGGCAATCCGGAGGTCACCACCGGCGGCCGTGCGCTGAAGTTTTATGCCTCCGTCCGCATTGACGTGCGCCGTATCGAGACGTTGAAGTCCGGCGGCGAGGTCATCGGCAACCGTACCCGGGCCAAGGTGGTGAAGAACAAGGTGGCGCCTCCGTTCCGTGAGGCGGAGTTCGATATCATGTATGGTGAGGGCATCAGCAAGCTGGGCGATCTGCTGGATCTGGCGGTGAAGCTGGACCTGGTGCAGAAGAGCGGCTCCTGGTTCAATATGGGTGAGCTGCGCCTGGGACAGGGCCGTGATGCTGCCAAGCAGTACTTCCGCGACCATCCGGACGAGGCGGATAAGCTGGAGACGGCGGTGCGGGAGAACTTCCACAAGCTGATGGGCAGCCAGTCCCGGGTAGCGGCCAAGGCCGCCGGACGGGCGGTGGACGTGTCCGCCGACGATTTTGACGACGAAGACTGATGCGGATCGAGCGCATTGAAAAATCAAAGCACAAGCAGGAGCGCGTGCTGGTGTTTCTGGAGGGGGGCGACCTTCTTCGGATCACCGGCGCGGAGCTTCTGCGCTTTGGTTTATACAAAGGTATGGACTTGTCGCCGGCGCTTGTGGTAGAATTACAGGCGGCGGCACAGCAGTCTCAGCTGAAGCAGACCGCGGCGCGGATGGCGTCGGGACGGATGCTGTCCAAAAAAGAGGTACAGCACCGTCTGACAAAAAAAGGGCGCCACAGAGGAGCAGGCGGCGGACACCGCCGACTGGCTGGAGACGCTCGGCGCAGTGGATGACGAGGGCTATGCCGGCGTTATCGTGCGGCATTACGGGGCTATGGGTTATGGCCCAGGCCGGGTGAAACAGGAGCTGCACCGCCGGGGCGTGCCCCGGGAGCTGTGGGACGAGGCGCTGGCACAGTTGCCCCCGGCGGCGGACGCTGTGCGGAAGGTTGTGGCTGCCAGACTGCGTGGGCGGCCCATGACACAGGAGGACAGCCGGAAGCTGGCCGCGGCATTGCAGCGGCGTGGGTTTTCCTGGAATGACATACGGCCCGTGCTCAATGAGTGGGGGCAGGAAATAGACGAGACGTGAGGTATACAACGTGAAGGTTGCATTTATTTCCCTTGGCTGTGCCAAGAATTTGGTAAACACAGAGCAGATGATGGCCCTGTGCCGCGATGCGGGGCATACGCTGCTGAAGGCACCCGCCGGTGCAGACGCGGTGGTCATCAACACCTGCGGGTTTATCGACAGCGCCAAGGAGGAGGCGATCGACACCATATTGTCCGTGGCAGCGTTGAAGGCCGAGGGGCAGGTGGGCAAGATACTGGTGACGGGGTGCCTGACCCAGCGCTACCAGCAGGAGATACTGGACGAGCTGCCCGAGGTGGACGGTATCATGGGCACCGGCAGCTACGGTGAGATCGTCCCGGCGCTCTCGGAAATGATGGCCGGCGGCACGCCCCGGCGCTTTGCCGATATCCACGGGATGATCGACGAATTCGACCGGGTGCTGACCACGCCGGGGCACTATGCCTACCTGCGCATCGCGGAGGGCTGCGACAACCGCTGCGCCTACTGCGTGATCCCGTCCCTGCGGGGTCGATACCGCAGCCGCCGCATGGAGGACGTGCTGGCGGAGGCAAAAAAGCTGGCTGACGCCGGTGTGAAGGAGTGCATCGTCATCGCCCAGGACATCACCCGCTACGGCATCGACCTGTACGGCGAGAAGAAGCTGGCGGCGCTGCTGCGGGAGCTGTGTAAGCTGGACTTCCGCTGGATCCGGCTGCACTATCTGTATCCGGACGAGTTCACCGACGAGCTGATCGACACCATCGCCGCGGAGGAGAAGGTGCTGCCCTATCTGGATATCCCCATCCAGCACTGCAACGACAAGGTGCTGCGCGCCATGAACCGCCGGGGCGACAAGGCGGAGCTGCTGGCACTGTTCCGTAAGCTGCGGGCGCGTATCCCCGGCCTGGTGCTGCGTACCAGCCTGATCACCGGCCTGCCCTTTGAGGACGAGGCCGCCTTCGAGGAGCTGTGCGAATTTTTACAGGAGGTGCGCATCGAGCGGGCGGGCGTGTTCCCCTACTCCCCGGAGGAGGGGACGCCGGCGGCGCGTATGCTGAACCGGGTGGATACCGCCGAGGCCGAGCGCCGGGCGGAGCTGGTGGTGGACGTACAGTCCCGGATCATGGATGACTTCAACGACAGCCGCATGGGGACGGTGGCAGAGGTGCTGTGCGACGGGTTCGACCAGGAGGCCATGCAGTTCGTGGGGCGTAGCTACGCCGAGAGCCCCGATATTGACGGGCGCATCTATTTCACCGCCGACCACGAGGTGGAGGCGGGTGAGTTCGTACCGGTGCGTATCACCGGTGCCATGGACGGTGAGCTGACCGGCGAGTTGGCGGAGTAAAAGGGGGCTTTCCCTTTGCCCGGCACTGTGCTATAATACTGCGAGAGATAAAAGCGAAAGGCGGATACATATATGACTACGGCGAACAAACTGACGATCCTGCGGGTGCTGATGATTCCCGCGTTCTTGGTGGTGCTGTACTGGGGCTTTCCCGGCAGCCGCTACGTGGCGCTGGGCATCTACATCGTGGCGTGCCTGACCGACCTGCTGGACGGCTACATTGCCCGGCACTATAATCAGGTCTCCGATTTCGGGAAATTCATGGATCCGCTGGCGGACAAGTGCCTCGTCATGGCGGCACTGTGCTGGTTCGTGGAGGAGGGTACCTTCGCCGCGTGGGTGCTGGCCATCGTGCTGCTGCGGGAGTTTGCTGTGTCCGGTATGCGTTTGGTGGCCGTGGAGAAGGGGCGCGTCATCGCCGCCGGCTGGTCCGGCAAGGTCAAGACAGCCAGTACTATGGTGTGTATCTGCCTGATCCTGCTGGGTATCCCTCAGGTGCTGAACTATGTATGCCAGGGTATCATTTTGGTGACAACGGTGTACTCCGGAGTTGAGTATTTTGCCAAGAACGCTGATGTGTTCAAAGAGGTCAAATGACTTGACATGGTGGGGAATTCCTGTTACTATTAACTGAACCGAATAGCGCGTTGATCGGAAAGAGTACGCACCGGCGCTTTGCCAAGAGAGGGACGGCCACCGGCTGAAAGCCGTCCTGCCGAGCGGTGCGGAAAGTGCGTCCGGGAGCGCGAGGGATGTGGATGCCCTCCGCATGGCCTGCGTTATGGCCGGACTTGAGTGATAAACGAGAGTGGAACCGCGAATTTTTCGCCTCTCATGCCTGCGGGCATGGGAGGCGTTTTTGTTCGGCATAATAATATAATGTAGATAGAAGGAGAACCGTTATGTATTTGTATA
>VOFB01004437.1_pt1 | contig 46249 bp, 42 predicted proteins | sample 5384141 | NCBI WGS metagenome assembly VOFB01 (sample SAMN12384721, study PRJNA508395) | human gut metagenome | isolation source: healthy gut A | host: Homo sapiens | reverse complement strand
TTCCAAACCGCCCCGTGGTGTAAACCGCGGGGCGGTTTTTGTATGTCAGCCATCTGGATCCCCTTTGCGCGAAATACACAAATCACGGTTTTATTTTTGTACAAAAACGAGAATTTGACAGTGTGATTTTACAAATGTTCAAGATATATCCATTTCTTTTTGACACAAAAATCCTTATAATAAAAATGATATAAATAAAGTGCTCTCTGCGCCCGGTTCCATATAAAAATAGGGCAGGAGAGTGCCGATAAAATTATTGGGTGTTAAGTACGGGAAAGGCACAGCCACACACCGTGCACCGGCAAAACATGCACGGTGCTGTTGGTTTTGTGCTTTTGGTACTGTGGTTAATCAGGTAAGGAGTGTGTGTATGGAGGAGCAAAAGCCAAAAGGCAGCGGTATGGAAAAAATCGCTACCTTTATTGTGGATAAACGCAACCTGTTCTTTCTACTTTATGCATTTGCGTTAATTTTCAGTATTGTAGCAACCGGCTGGGTCAAGGTGGAAAATGATATTACTACCTACCTGCCGGAGGATACCGAAACCCGCCAGGGCCTGACCGTGATGAATGATAACTTTGTTACATACGGCACAGCCCGCGTGATGGTTTCCAATGTTACATATGAAACCGCCGAGAATATCTGCAGTGACCTGGAAAGCATTGATGGCGTTACCAGCGTGGATTTTGATGATACCACGGACCACTACAAATCCGCTTCGGCGCTGTTCAGCGTAACGTTTGACGGTACCACAACGGACGATATCAGCGTCCATGCGCTGCATACCATCCGGGATATGCTGGCCGGGTACGATACCTATATTGATACCGAAGTCGGCGTGGATACCTCCGCAGACCTGCAAAGCGAGATGAGCGTCATTCTGGTACTGGCGGCCATCGTCATTGTGCTGGTGCTTACCCTTACGTCCCGTTCCTATGCCGAGGTTCCGGTTCTGATTATGACCTTTGGCGCGGCGGCTTTGCTGAATATGGGCACCAACTTCCTGTGTGGCACCATTTCCTTTATCTCCAACTCCGTTACCGTTATTCTGCAGCTGGCACTGGCCATTGACTACGCCATCATCCTGTGCCACCGCTTCTCGGATGAGCACGAAACCAAGGATACGCGGGAGGCCTGTATCGCGGCACTGTCCAAGGCAATCCCCGAAATCAGCTCTTCTTCTCTGACCACCATTTCCGGCTTGGGGGCTTTGGCGTTCATGCACTTTGGCATTGGCCGCGATATGGCAACCGTGCTGATCAAGGCTATTCTGTTCAGCTTGCTGTCGGTGTTTACCTTGATGCCCGGCCTGCTGATGGTGTTCAGCAAAAAGATCGATGCAACCCGCCATAAAAACCTGATCCCCAAGATCACCTTCCTGGGCAAGTTTGATGTCGCCACCCGGTTTATTGTCCCGCCGATTTTTGCCGTTGTGGTTGTAGTCACCGCAGTGCTGGCCAACAAGTGCCCCTACTGCTACAGCTATACAGACCTGGTCACCGCCAAGCAGAGTGAAAGCCAGATTGCCCACCAGAAAATCAAGAACACTTTTGGTGTCAACAACATGGTGGCGGTGATCGTGCCGACAGGGGATTATGATTCCGAACGCCAGCTGCTCAAGGACCTGGATTCCTGCGCGGAAGTAAAATCCACCCAGGGCCTGGCCAACATTGACGCTATGGATGGCTACAAACTGGCCGATGCCCTGACCCCGCGCCAGATGTCGGAACTGGCCGGGCTGGATTACGAGGTGGCCGAAGCCCTGTACGCCGCCTATGCCGTGGACCAGAACGAATACGGCAAGTTGATCAGCGGCCTTGGCGATTATAAAGTACCGCTGTTTGATATGTTCATGTTCCTGCAGCGGGAGATGAAAGACGGCAACATTACGCTGGACGGCGACATTCAGGAAACGCTGGATGACCTGTTTGAACAGCTGAACAAGGCACAGCTGCAGCTGCAAAGCGATAAATACAGCCGCCTGGTTGTCTACCTGAACCTGCCGGAAGAAAGTGACGAGACCATGGACTTCCTGGATACGATGCACGCCTTGATTGCTAAGTATTACAGCAGCGATACCTACATTGTCGGCAACTCCACCAACGTCAAAGATCTGTCCAGCTCCTTTGGCGAGGATAATATGCTGATCAGTGTGCTGTCCGCTTTGTTTGTTGTCATTATCCTGCTGTTCACCTTCAAATCGGCCGGTCTGCCGGTGCTGCTCATCGTTGTCATTCAGGGCAGTATCTGGATCAACTTCTCGGTGCCGACCATCCAACATGAATCGCTGTACTTCCTGGGTTACCTGATTGTCAACTCCATCCAGATGGGTGCAAACATTGACTATGCTATCGTTATTTCCAGCCATTACACTGACCTGAAAAAAGAAATGCGGCCCAAAGAGGCAATTGTCGCCGCATTGAACGAAGCGTTCCCTACCATCTTTACATCCGGCACCATTCTGGCGGTGGCCGGTGCGCTGATCGGCGTTATGACCACCAATCCGGTCATCGCTGCCATCGGCACCTGCCTGGGCCGCGGCACGGTCATTTCCATTGTGCTGGTTATGGCGGTTCTGCCCCAGATCCTGCTCATCGGCGATACCATTGTGGAGCGCACCAGCTTTGATGTAAAAGTTCCTGTGGATCTGTCCCGCGTCAACCGCACGGCCAGCGGCAACATGCGCGTCAGCGGCCGGGTGCGCGGCTATGTGAACGGTGTGATCGATGCCGAGATCAAGGGTACGTTGAACGGTACGTTGAATGCCTCTGTTACCAGCGGTACAACGATAGAACCAACAAAGCCTGATTTTTATCTGCCGGAAAGCAAGGAACAAGCGGCGGCTGAATGGGCAGAAAATTATACGGAAGGGGAGGAAGTCTGATGGAACGCAATACAGCAAAACGCACGCTGGAAAAACTCCTCTCTGTGTGTATCTGCCTGTGTATGCTGGGGGCCATGCTGCCCGCCCAGGTGTTTGCCGAGGAAGCCGACACCGCCCAGACCGAAACCGTGCAGGATACGGCCCCAAAAGATACGGTCTACCTTTCCAGCGCGGATGACCTGATCCAGCTGGCCAAGAACTGCCGCCTGGACAGTTGGAGCCAGAACCGCACCGTTGTGCTGGAAGCCGATATTGACCTTTCCAGCGTTGACTTTAATGGTATCCCCAGCTTTGGCGGCACATGGGAAGGCCAGAACCACGCCATTACCGGCCTTTCCCTCAGCCAGGATGGCAGCGTGCAGGGCTTATTCCGCTATGTGCAGCAGGGGGCCCTGGTGCGCGATATGACGGTAAAGGGCCGTATCAAGCCGGGCGGCACCCGCGCCAGCGTGGGCGGCATTGCGGGCAGCAACGCCGGTACGATTGAAAATTGCGCGTTTGACGGCGTGGTATCCGGCACCAGCCAGATTGGCGGCATTGCCGGTGTCAATACGGTCAAGGGCAGCATCAACGGCTGCGCGGTAAGCGGCACAGTGTACGGCAGCCACTTTGTGGGCGGCGTTGTGGGCCAGAATGACGGCGTGGCTGCCAACTGCACCAATGCGGCCAGCGTGAATACCACCGTGAGCCAGAACGAAGTCAAGCTGAATGACCTGACCCTGGACAATGTGCTGAAAACTGAAAAGGCCAACGATGTGACCGATGCAGGCGGCATTGCGGGCAACAATGCCGGTGTGCTGCGCGCCTGCATCAACCGCGGAACCATTGGCTACAGCCACATTGGCTATAATGTCGGCGGTATTGCCGGCAGCCAGACCGGCTATGTGGAAGGCTGCGTGAACTATGGCACCGTCAACGCCCGCAAGGAGGGCGGCGGCATTGTGGGCCAGATGGAACCCTCCAGCGTGCTGCAATATAACCAGGATACCTTGCAGGAATTGCGGGGCGAACTGAATACCCTTTCTGCCCTGATGAACAAGGCCACCAACGATGCCTCGGCTTCTTCCAGTGAGCTGACCAGCCAGCTGAATGACCTGACCGGCCGGGTGGACAGCGCGCGCGAAGCCGTGGATACCCTGATCGATAAGACGGTCAACGGGTTTGATATCGGCACCCAGACCATCAATATTACCGACCTGACTAAACTGACCGGGCAGGGTACGATCAATGGCAGCGGCAACGGCAGCGCCAACGGGTCCGGCAATGGCAACATCAACGGCACCATTGAGCTGGTGCCCACCCCGGAGCCGACCGAAGAACCGGAGGAAACCCCGGAACCCACCGAAACGCCGGCTGTGACGCAAGCGCCGGCCGTGACGGAAGCCCCCACCGCGGCCCCTGACCCGGATCCGACTGCGGCGCCTGCCCCGGAGCCGGACCAGCCTGACGACCAGCCCGCAGGGCAGAGCGAGGACGACCGCGAGGGCGAAGCACATGGCCGCCCCCGCCGCAATGAACCCACTTTTGATGTGGATCTCGATTTTGGCGGGGAAGGCGGCGGTGACGCTGGCGGCGATGTGACCATCGACCATGGCGGCGAAGGCCAGATCGACAGCAACATTGACCTGACGGTGCCCAGTATTACGCTGAGCGACCGCGATTCCATCACCGCAGCCCGCAGCAGCCTGAACGGCAGCCTGGCTTCCATCATTGACGGTGTCAGCAGCCTGAACACCAACACCGGCAGCCACACCCAGGCTTTGATCCAGGATGTGCAGGCCATCAGCAGCCAGCTGAACAAAATTGGCGATACGCTGGCTGGTGCTGCAGACCAGAGCGAGGACGACAACAACCTGTTTGAAGATGTTTCAGACAGCGATACCGATGGCGATACCGAAGGTAAAGTGTTCAACTGCATAAACCTTGGCGAGGTAAACGCCGATATCAATGCAGGCGGCATTACCGGCGCCATGGCCCGTGAAAACGACCTGGACCCCGAAGATGATACCAAAACCAGCGGCAGCAGCTCACTGAATGTGACCTACAAGACCCGCATCGTGGTGCGGGACTGCATCAATAAGGGGCTGTCAATGTCAAGAAAAAAAGGCGGCGGTGGCATCGTTGGCAGCATGGATATGGGCTCGGTGCTGCAAAGCTATAACTTTGGCAATCTGGAATCGGACGATGCGGATTATGTTGGAGGTATTGCCGGGCAGAGCAAGTCCATCATCCGCCGCAGCGCAGCCAAGTGCCGCCTGAGCGGTGATAACTATGTCGGCGGCATTGCGGGCAGCGGCTTTACCATTACCGGCAGCCGCAGCTTTGTGTTGGCGGATGGCGATGAGTATGTCGGCGCGATTGCCGGTGGGCTGGAAAGCAGCAATTCCATCACCAACCTGAACAGCGCACTTCAGGATTCCGAGTCCGAGCAGAGCGGCAACTATTTTGTCAGCGAAACGCTGGGCGGCATTGACGGCGTAAGTTATGCAGGTCAGGCGGAACCGCTTTCGTTCCAGGAATTCTGTGACCTGACGGCACAGGAGGGCATGCCGGATGAATTCCGCAATGTTACCCTGAATTTTGTCGCCAGCCAGGTTACGGTGAAAGCTGTTACGGTGGAGTACGGTGCGGCCTTTGATATGGCCAATGCGCCGGAGCTGCCTGCCAAGGGCGGCTATACGGCGGAATGGTCGGACTTTGACCATGACCATGTTGTGTTTGACCAGACGATTGAAGCAGTATACACCCCGCTGGATTCCGTGGTGCAGAGCGGCGATACCCGCAACGGCCTGCCCATCCTGTTGGCAGAGGGCGCTTTTGGCACGGCGGAAGTAACGCTGACCCCGTCCAGCGAAAGCCCCGGCGCGGTGGGAACGCTGCTGGAATGCTGGGAAATCACCCTGCCGGAGGACCACTCCGACAGCCATGTGCTGCATTATCTGGCACCTTCGGACAATACTGTGGTATACCTGCGCGATGCTGACGGCAGCTGGCGCAAAGTAGACACCACCGAGGACGGCAGCTATCTGGTGTTTACCGCCATGACGGACGAAACGACCCTTGCCGCAGTAGAAAAGCCTGGCATTCCGCTGCCAATTCTGATCGGCGGCGCCGTGGCAGCGGTGCTGCTGGTTATCCTGTCCATTCTGAGCCACAAACACCGCAAAAAGCGCCTGACCGAAAAAGCAGAACAGGAACGCAAACGAGCCGAAGAAACCGAAAACGGCTGGTTCTACTAAAAAATAAAAAACGCAGAACTTTCAACGTTCTGCAAAAATAAAGTTGAAACATCCCCGCAGGTGCAGCAATCGCTGACTTGCGGGGGATGTTTTGCGCTTTTAGTTTACAGTTTGCGGATGAACAGGAAAGTTAAAAATATAAGGCAATACCGCATAATTCTAAGTGCCGATACGGCGAGCGAGGTGCGGCAGATGCCAAGCCAAAAGCGCAGATAATACTGGATGTCTTATCGATCATTTTGGCAACGCAGATGCCGTACCGCAGCTGCCGGGCAGCGGTGCTTAACGCAAGGCGGGAATTGTGCGGTGTTGCCTTAAATGTCTTGGTAAGGGCGAACATCGTTCGCCCGCGGCTGTTTGCTGTGTGTACGACTTGTTAAAATATGTGACGTCTTTGCGTTGGCATTGATATGCCGCCAGGTTGGCGGGCATACAATGTGCGCCCCGGTGGTCACTATGGAATAAAACACATTAAAAATGCGGTGCAAACAACCGGATTTTCTTAGGCAATACCGCATAATTCTAAGTGCCGATACGGCGAGCGAGGTGCGGCAGCTGCTAAGCCAAAAGCGCAGATAATACTGGATGTCTTATCGAGCATTTTGGCAACACAGATGCCGTGCCGCAGCCGCCGAAGCGGTGCTTAAGCCGCTAGGCGGGAATTGTGCGGTGTTGCCCTTACACAAATGCCGCCTCCTTGCGGGCTTTGCTTTTAGCGGTTTCCGGGATCACATTGCCCTTTGGGCTCTCATAGTCTTTGGCAACCTGCTGCAAAATTGCGGTACGGCGTACAATGCCGATAAATACGTTGCGGTCATCCACCACGGGAACAAAATTCTGGTCAACGGCGGCGTTCAGCAAAGCGTGCATGTCAGTGGTAACGGGAACTGCCTTGTAATCCCGGCGGCGGGGGAAAGAGGCGATGGGGATATCCTCGCTGGCGTCAATATCCAGCCCGTGAATGCTTTTGATGCCCCATAAAATGTCGCCCTCGGTCATGGTACCCAGGTATTCGCCGTTGCGTTTTAATACCGGAATGGTGGCAAAGCGCTGGTTGGACCATTTTTCAAGGGTCTGGCGCAGGGTAAAATCTTCATAGATAAATAAAACGTCCTGTTTTGGCGTTAAAAAGAACAACAGATTCATGGCGGAAAATAACTCCTTTGCAGGTTATCTTGATGGAAAGGAAAGCACTGTGTATGGCGGCTTTTGCTGCTCCTCGCATCTACTGCCGGGGCGGGCGTTAAAAGTACGACCTTTACTAATATTAAGTATACGCGCTGTTTGGGATAACTTTGTGAATGGATTGTTAAAACCGATGTAAAAAATTAGGCTGCAAATTTTGTTCCCTTTTCGGCAGGGCTTTTTACAAAAAGCTCTGTTCAAACCGAAACAAATCGTGTATAATAGAATTGCGTTAGCTGTAACTGACGCACATGGAACCCGGCAAAAGGGTTAAACCTGAAGCTGGGAATTCATCTGTATTCCATAGGGAGGAACGCAAATGATCACACGAGTGAATCCTTTGGGACATATTTCGCTTACGAATGATTACTTCTCGGGCCTTGTGGCCGAAGCTGCCAAAAACTGTTACGGTATTGCCGCCATGGGCCAAAGTTCTGCCGCCAGCACAGTGCGCGAAGCGCTGCGCAACGGCTCCCTGCCCGAAAAAGGCGTTACCGTAAGCCAGCAGGAAGGGCGGCTGGTCATCACCCTGCACATCAAAGTGGGGTATGGCCTGAACATCGCTTCCATCACGCAAAGCATTACCCACCGCGTTAAAGATGAAGTTGAACATGCAACCGGCCTGAAAGTGGCCCGCATTGATGTGTTTGTTGATGATATCATTGACGAATAAAGCGGCGGGGGCCCCGGCTGGCATTTGCCCCGGCGGCTTGTTTCCCCAAAAATTACAATGAGGTGCAACTGTTAGAATGATTACTGGTAAGACACTGCGCGACGCCATCATTTCCGGCGCCAACAATATTGCAAATCAACGTACCCGCGTGGACGAGCTGAACGTTTTCCCTGTGCCGGATGGTGATACAGGTACCAATATGAGCATGACGATCGGCGCGGCCTTGAGCGAGCTGAACGCCATGCCGGATACCTGCACGGTGGCCGAAGCCAGCAAGAGCGCTGCTTCCGCCATGCTGCGCGGTGCGCGCGGCAACTCCGGCGTTATCACCAGCCTGCTGTTCCGCGGTTTTTCCAAGGCGCTGGCCGGTAAAACCGATGCCGAGGCTGCTGACCTGGCCAAAGCCCTGCAGATGGGCGTGGAAGCTGCTTACAAGGCGGTCATGAAGCCCACCGAGGGCACCATCCTGACCGTTACCCGCCTGGCTGCCGAGGCTGCCGTTGCCGCTGAAACCGACGATGTGCCGCAGCTGTGGGCCACCGTGTGCGAAGCTGGCCAGAAAGCTCTGGAGGACACCCCGAACCTGCTGCCTGTGCTGAAAAAAGGCTGGCGTTGTGGATGCCGGCGGCCAGGGCATCATGCTGGTGTTTGAGGGCATGAAGCAGGTGTTTGACGGCGGCGAGATCGTTGCCGGTGCCGAGGTTGCCGCCAAGCCGAAGCTGGATTCCAGCGCAGCAGGCAAGGGCGTGTTTGCCGACGACCTGATGAAGGTTGAGGATATCAAAAACGGCTACTGCACCCAATTCCTGGTCCATAAGGATCCCGGAGCAAGCGTCACCCGCCTGCGCGCTTTTCTGGAATCCAACGGCGACTCTGTTGTTGTGATCGAGGATGACGATGTGGCCAACTGCCATGTGCATACGGCTGACCCCGGCATGATGCTGAGCGAGGCCATCAAGTATGGCTACCTGACCAATTTTAAGATCGAGAACATGCACGAGCAGTTCCTGGCCCGCCAGAAGCAGGCCAAGGGCCTGGAAAAGCAGGCCGAAGCCGAGGAAAAGGCTGCCGAGACCGGCGCAAAGGAAACTTTTGTTTACGCTGCAGTTGACCCGGACCGCGCCTATGGCTTTGTTGCCGTGGCAGCGGGCGATGGACTGAAATCCGTGTTTGAGGACCTGGGCGTGGATGCCGTTGTTTCCGGCGGCCAGACCATGAACCCGGCAACCGAGGATATCCTGGCTGCCATCCAGAGCGTGCCCGCCAAGACCGTTCTGGTGCTGCCCAACAATAAAAACATCATCATGGCTGCCGAACAGGCAGAAAAGCTGGCTGACCGCAAGGTCCTGGTTCTGCCTACCCGTACCGTGCCCCAGGGCATGACCGCTATGCTGAACTTTGACCCCGAAGCCGCCCCGGAGGAGAACGCCGTCAACATGATGGCCGCCGCCGAAAAGGTTGCTACCGGCCTGATCACCTATGCCGCCCGCGACAGCGAGTTTGACGGCCGCCCCATCCGTAAGGGTGAGATCATGGCGCTGGAAAACGGTAAGATCGTTGCCACTGGCAGCGACATTACCAAGATGACCTACCGCCTGGCACGTTCCATGAAGAAAAAGGACAGCCAGTTCATCACCGTGATCTCCGGTGCGGAAGTCAGCGAGGAAGATGCCGAACATACCACCGAACTGGTGCAGTCCAAGTGCGGCTCCAGCGTGGAGGTCAGCCATATCCATGGCGGTCAGCCGGTTTACTACTATATGCTCAGCGTGGAATGATCCCGGCATAACGGACAAAACCATTCAAGGACGAACTTGTGCATCAAAACGCATGTTCGTCCTTTGTTTATAACCCTACCGGAAGGAGGTGCAGCCATGCCGGATATCAACAGCGACATCCAATACCTGAAAGGCGTTGGCCCGGCTTACGCCAAAAAGTTTGCCAAGCTCGGCATTTATACCATCCGGGATCTGCTGCTGCACTATCCGCGGCGGTATATTGATTATTCCCAGCCGTACACGGTAGTATCAGCGCCGTTTGATGTGGACTGCTGTGTAAAGGCAACGGTGCTGCAGCGGGACCCGGACCGGCGCATTAAAGGCGGGCGGATGCTCTCCCATGTGCTGGCAGGGGACGATACGGGAATGCTGGCGCTTTCCTGGTTCAACGCGCCCTATGCGGCGGAAAAGCTGGAACCTGGAACCGAATATTATTTCGAGGGCCGCGTTGGCGGCATGATGACCCGGCGGGAAATCCTGCACCCGCTTGTGCGCACCGAAGCCCAGGTTGCTGCGGCGCCCCTGCTGCCGGTTTACGGAAGCACCGAAGGGCTGCCCGCCGCCCGCCTGACCCGCTGCGCCCAGCTGGCGCTGGAATATGTAGCCCAGCTGGATGACCCGCTGCCGCCAGAGCTGCTGACCCGCTACCGCATGCCGCCCAAAGCGGACGCTGTGCGGGCCATCCATGCCCGCGGGATGCGGCGGACGCCGCTGCCGCCCGCCGCCGTTTGATCTTTGAAGAATTGTATATCCTGCAGCTGGGCATATTTTTGATGCGGGGCCATGGCCGCAAAATTACCGGTGCTCCCATGCGGGAGCTGGACCTTGCTCCGTTCTGGCGCAGCCTGCCCTATGCACCCACCGGGGCACAGCGCCGCTCGGCGGAAGAAATCTGCCATGATCTGTGCGGCCAGACCCCGATGAACCGTCTGCTGCAGGGCGATGTGGGCAGCGGCAAAACGCTGGTGGCCGCTGCGGCCATCTGGTTTGCCGCGCAAAATGGCTGGCAGAGCGCCATGCTGGCCCCAACGGAAATTCTGGCCCGCCAGCACGCCGCCAACCTGGCCGACCGCCTGGAGCCGTTTGGCGTCAACGTTACCTTGCTGGTGGGCGGCATGAAAGCCGCCGAAAAGCGGGTGGCTCTTGCCGCCATTGCGGATGGCCGTGCCGGGCTGGTGGTTGGCACCCATGCGGTGCTGACGGACAGCGTGGTGTTCAAAAATCTCGGCCTTGCCATTGTGGACGAACAGCACCGCTTTGGCGTGCGGCAGCGCGGCATTCTGGCGGGCAAGGCCAACAACCCGCACCTGCTGGTCATGAGCGCAACCCCCATCCCGCGTACTCTGGGGCTTTTGATGTACGGGGATCTGGATATCTCCATCCTGGATGAGCTGCCCCCCGGCCGCAAGCCCATCAAGACCTGGTTCATCACTGGCAAAAAGCGCCGCGATATGTACGGCTTTCTGGAAAAACAGATCGCCGCAGGGCATCAGGTATATATCGTCTGCCCGGCCATTGAGGAAAACGAAATGGATTCCGGCATGAAAGCCGTCAAGCAGTATTACGAGCAGGTGGCCTGCCCGCTGCTGCCGGGGCGGCGCATCGGCCTGCTGCACGGCAAAATGAAGCCGAAAGATAAAGATGAAGTGATGCAGCAGTTCAAGGCCGGGGAGCTGGATGTGCTGGTCAGCACCACCGTGATTGAAGTCGGTGTGGATGTGCCCAATGCAACCGTAATGGTGATCGAAAATGCAGAGCGGTTCGGCCTTTCGGCACTGCACCAGCTGCGCGGCCGCGTGGGGCGCGGTGCGGCGAATTCCTGCTGTATCCTGATTTCGGATAACGAGGGAGAAGCGGTACGCCAGCGGCTGCACTTTTTGTGCCGCACATCGGATGGTTTTGCCGTTGCCAAGTATGACCTGGAAACCCGCGGCCCCGGCGACTTTTTCGGCGAAGCACAGCACGGCCTGCCCACCCTGCATGTGGCGGACCTTGTGCAGGATACCCGCACCCTGACCGTTGCCCAGCAGGAAGCCAAAGCCCTGCTGGCCCTGGACCCCAACCTGGCCAAACCGGAGCACAAAGCCCTTTCGGACGAAGTGGAGCGCCTGTTTGCCACAGCCGGGGCCATGAATTAGTCTTGACATCTTTATTTCCAATAAAAACTGCCCAAATTATTTTTGATTTTTGTATAATCTCTTTTTTTTGCAGAAAGAATTTGCTATACTAAGGTTTAACCTGTATTGACACATAACTTTACAGGCTGGGCCGACAAACCAAAAAGGACATACCATGAAACAATTCCTGTCTGCCTGCCTTGCGGGTACTGCTGCTGGCGGTGCTGCTGGTCCTGCCCGCCGCAGCGGAGGAAACCGCCGATGCCCCCAACCTGACACCGGGATTTTCTGTTACCGCAGAGGCAGCCTATGTGGCTAACACCGATACGGGGCTGGTTGTTTATGAAAAAAACAGCGAAACCCCCATGGCCGCCGCCAGCCTGACCAAGCTGATGACCATGATCCTGATGCTGGAAAGCTACCAGGACCAGCTGGATACCATCAGCATTACAGCGCCGGGCTATATCTATGATTACCTGTACGGCAAAAATGCTTCCACGGCGGATATCTGGAAAGACGAGACCCATACCCTGCGCAGCCTGCTGTATGCCATGCTGCTGCCCAGCGCCAACGAGGCAGCGTATATCGTGGCAGACTATATGAGCGGCAGCAGCATTGATAACTTTGTGGCCATGATGAACGATGAAGCTGCCCGCATCGGCTGCACCGGCACTACCTTTACTGACCCCTGCGGGCTGGATCCCGGCAATGTGACCACCGCGCGGGATGCCTACCTGCTGGTGCGGGTGGCTATGGGCTATGATGCCTTTGCCCAGGCGGCAGGGGAGGAAAGCTACCAGATGCCGGCCTCCACCAAGCATGATTCGCCCTATACCATCCTGACCAGTGATAAGCTGGTTTCGCCCAGCAGCAACTATTACCGTCCTTACACCAAAGGCGGCAAAACCGGCAGCCTGGATGACTGGCAGAATTTTGCGGGCTGGCACACCCAGGACGGCGAAACCTATGTCAGCGTGGTGCTGCACAGTCCCAAAACGGACGAAGACCCGCGCCCGGCGCTGACCGAAACCGCCGAGCTGATGGATTGGGCGTTCGCCACCTTTACCGTAACCGCGGCGCTGGATACCACCCAGCCCATCACCGAGCTGCCTATTGTGTATTCCTCCCAGACGGATACGGTAATGATCTACCCGGCGGATGATATGCAGACTCTTTTTGCCGCGGCAGGGCGGGGCAGAGGTGACGGAAAAAGACCTTCAATGTTCCGGAGCACCTCTCCGCGCCCATCAAGCAGGGCGATGTGGTGGGTACCGTTACCGTTACCATGCAGGGCGAAACCGTTGGCACGGTGGACCTTTTGGCCGGCAGCAGCGTGGACCGCAACGAGCTGTTGTATACCATGGCGAAGGTAAAGGCTTTCTTTTCAAGCACTTATTTCAAGGTCGTTGTTGTGCTTTGCATCATAGCGGCTGTTGTCTATGCGGTTTTGTGGGTGTATGTTATGCTGCTTACGGTGCGCCGTGTGGAGCAACCGACCCCAAAACGCAAAAATAAACCGAACGATTGGAATAAGGGCAATACCGCATAATTCTAAGTGCCGATACGGCGAGCGAGGTGCGGCAGCTGCTAGGCCAAAAGCGTAGATAATACTGGATGTTGCAAAGGTGAGCGCCGCCAGTGGCGGAAACAGCGAACCGAAGCAGGGGCAGCGGTCGCAGAGTGCGAGGGGCTTTTTGCCCCCGAAGCACGATGCGGGTACCGCAACCCGACATTATCGAGCATTTTGGCAACGCAGATGCCGTGCCGCAGCCGCCGGAGCGGTGCTTAAGCCGTAAGGCGGGAATTGTGCGGTGTTGCCTAAGGAATAATGGCGGGCACCAGCCAGCCATAAGGGGGTACATTGTACTATGTTGGATGTAAACGCAACCTGACAACCATGACGGATTTTATGAGCTTACCATGTCGGCCGGCTACCTGGACGAAGGGTATAAGGATAAAATTGCCGTCTTTGATATGTTCTTCCGCAAGGTGCCGGACGGCGGCGGTTACGCCATTATGGCCGGCCTGGAGCAGTTCATCAACGCAGTGGACAGCCTGAAATTTACCGAGGAAGACATCAATTATCTGCGCTCCACCGGTGCTTTCAATGAGCAGTTCCTGGACTATCTGCGCAATTTTAAGCTGCACTGCAATATCTGGGCGATTGAAGAGGGCATGCCCATCTTCCCGCAGGAGCCCATTGTGACCGTAGAAGGCCCGGCTATTGAGTGCCAGCTGCTGGAAACCCTGCTGCTGGTCACCTTTAACCATCAGTGCCTGATTGCCACCAAGGCAAACCGCATCTGCCGCGCTGCCGCTGGCCGCCCGGTTATGGAGTTTGGCGCCCGCCGTGCCCAGGGGTATGACGCCGCCTACTTTGGCGCCCGCGCTTCCTACATCGGCGGCTGCAGCTCCACCTCCTGCGTGATGGCTGCCCGTGACTTCGGTATCCCGGCATCCGGCACTATGGCACACTCTTGGGTGCAGATGTTCCCCACCGAGTATGACGCATTCAAGAAGTATGCCGAGATGTACCCGGACAACTGTGTGCTGCTGGTGGATACCTACAACGTTCTGCGCCATGGCGTGCCCGATGCAATCAAGGTGTTTGACGAAGTGCTGAAGCCGATGGGCAAGCGCCCCAAGGGCGTTCGCATTGACTCCGGCGATATTGCCTACCTTTCCAAAAAGGCCCGCCAGATGCTGGATGCCGCCGGTTACCCGGACTGCACCGTCTGCGCTTCCAACTCTCTGGATGAATACATCGTGCGCGACCTGATTTTGCAGGGTGCCCGTGTGGACAGCTTTGGCATTGGCGAGAACATGATCACCGCCAAGAGCGACCCCGTGTTTGGCGGCGTGTACAAGCTGGCCGCAGTGAAAGAGGATGACGGCAGCTATACCCCCAAGATGAAGCTCTCCGAATCCGTGGAAAAGATGACCATTCCCTGCCTGAAAAAGGTATGGCGTATCTATGATGAGGACGGCAAAGCCCAGGCAGACCTGATCACTATGGCAGACGAAGTGGTGGACACCAAGAACGGCATTACCCTGTTTGACCCCATCGAGACCTGGAAGGAATGCACCTATGTCAACAGCACTGCCCGCTGCATTTCCACCCCGATCTATGAGAACGGCAAGCGCGTTTACACCAGCCCCAACCTGGCTGATATCCGCAAGTTCTGCAAAGCCCAGGTGGGCACCCTGTGGGACGAAGTAAAGCGCTTTGAAAACCCGCACCGCTATTATGTTGACCTGAGCAGGAACCTGTGGGATACCCGCAGCGAACTGCTGAAGAAGCTGTCCAAATAAAATGCTGTAACTTTATTACAAAATGGTTACAAGCTGCGCCCCCTGCACATACTATGGGTAAGGATGACGGGGTCATTCTTCCATACTGTACAGGGGGCGTTTGTATGTCTGTTTGTTTCCACCGTCTGGCTGCGCCGGGGCAGCTGGTGCTGTTTGCCATGGGCGGTACCGCGTACCTTGCGCTGGAGATCGCCTGGCGCGGCACAACCCATTGGACGATGTTTTTTGGCGGGCGGGGCCTGCCTTTGCGCACTGGATGCCCTCGGCCGCCTGCCACTGCCCACCCCGCTGCTGGCGGGGATCGGCGCGGTTGGGGTTTCGGTGCTGGAACTGGGCACCGGGCTTGCCTGCCGCCGTCTGCTGCATGTTGAGGTGTGGGATTACAGCCAGGAATGGGGCAACCTTGCCGGGCTTGTGTGCCCAAAATACACGGCACTCTGGTTCCTTTTGTGCCTGTGGGTGCTGGGTATGATGCGCTTTTTGCGCGGTTTTGCCGCCTATGTGGCCCGCACAAAAGCTTAAAGTACACTTTATCACCCTGCTTTTTCGTCTGCGAGGACTGGAAGTCCGGTTTATCACCCTGGATGTCTGCTATAATAAAACCATAGCAAAGCAGAAAGGCAGGGGTTCCCATGACAGCACAATTCCGGTATGTAGCAGGCCACATTGAAGTTTATTCCGCAACGGGCGAGTTCCTTTTTTCCGCCGATACCATGCAGGAGGCATGGGAGGACTACCAAGACGAAATGTCCGCGTGATGCGTACAGATGAAGCTGCAAAATATACAAAATAACGAAATAGTTTATAATATACAAAAACTTTTGTAAGATTGTACAAAGCGTGCATTGCAAAATCCCCCTGCGCTGGATATAATAAAGACAGAAAGGAGATGGGGTTGCAATGTTGAACCTTCGTTCGTTTGCAAAGTGGGTACGTGGTATTCTGGACAGTGAGGAAGCCTATAACCTGCCGGAAGATGTCTACAACGACGTGATCCCCTCCGGCGTTCATGACTTCTGCCGCTTCGACCGGGAGTACTAAGACGGTACCGTATCGTTCTCGACGATTGGACCCGCACACGGTAATGGTGCACAGAAGGATGCGGCTCTGACCGGAATTTACCACGAATAGGGCATAAACGAGATATGGATGATTGATTCACCATAATACTGTTTGTTGCACCTTGAAACAAGCAAGCAGGCACCGGGCCACCCACCCGGTGCGCAGCCCCTCCGGCAATGGTTATGCCGGAGGGGTTGTTTTTTTTTGCAAAATTTAGTATCCTTAAAACGTATTGCTTATTGCAGGGTACAATTTTGCACCCCAAAACGATTGTGAGGTACGCCGTGGAACTGACCCCTTACGCAATTTTTGATATGGATGGCACCCTGTTGTGCTCCACCGGCATGTGGGACCATGTAACGGACCGCATCCTTGCAAAATATGGCAAAACCATCACCCATGAACAGCGCATGGCCAACATGACCCTTACGGTGGAAGGAACCGCCGCGATGTTTGTGCAGCAGCTTGGCGTGCCGCTGACGGAGCCTGAATGCGCAGAGCTGATCCGTGCCGAAGCGCGCTACGGCTATGCGCAGGAAGCCACCGTAAAGCCGGGCGTTGAGCAGGTGCTGGCAGCCATGCACGCACGCGGTGTGCGCATGTGCGTGGCATCCGGCACCGAAACACCGCTGATCGAAGCCGCGCTGACCTCCCACGGGCTGATGCGCTGGTTTGAATTTGCGGTGGACTGCAAGAACCCTGACGGCAAAAAGAAGCCGGATGTATATCTGGATGCTTTGCACCGTTTTGGCGTGCAGAACCCCGTGCAGGCAACCGTGTTTGAGGATTCCCCGTGGGGATTGCCACCGCACGCGCCGCCGGTTTCGCCACCGTTGGCATTTATGATGAACCAATGGCAGAGTTCTGGCCGCAGATTACCCAAATGGCGGATTTTGCCAGCCGCACCTGGCAGGACTGGCTGCAAAATGTGCAGCAGACCGGCCCCGCACCCCGCAAATAAGCATGAAACTATAAGAATTGAGGCCTGTTATGAAGCTGATCACCTTTACCGTACCGTGTTATAATTCCGCAGCCTATATGGACCGCTGCGTAGAAACGCTGCTGCCCGCCGGGGAGGAGGCCGAGATCATCCTTGTAGATGACGGCTCCAAGGACGACACCGGCAAAATTGCCGATGCCTATGCTGAAAAATACCCCAACATCGTCAAGGTCATCCACCAGGAAAACGGTGGCCATGGCGAGGGTGTCAACCAGGGCATCCGCAACGCAAGCGGTATGTACTTCAAAGTCGTGGACTCTGACGACTGGCTGGATGCCGAAGCTCTGCAAAAGGTCATGCAGACCTTGCGCGGTTTTGCCGCCATGGAGCAGCCGGTGGACCTGCTGATGTGCAACTATGTGTACGAGCATGTGGCGGATAACACCCACCACACCGTCAGCTACAAGAGTATTCTGCCGCAGGACCGTGTGTTTGCCTGGGATGAGATCGGCCGTTTCCCGCCGAGCCAGAACATTTTGATGCACACCGTCATCTACCGCACCCAGATCCTGCGTGACAGCGGCCTGGAGCTGCCCAAGCATACCTTCTATGTTGATAACGTGTTCGTCTACCAGCCGCTGCCGCTCTGCCAGCGTCTGTACTATATGGATATTGACCTGTACCGTTACTTTATTGGCCGTGATGACCAGAGCGTGAATGAAAGCGTGATGGTCAAGCGCGTGGACCAGCAGTTGCGCGTGACCAAGATCATGATCGACGCGGTGGATCTGTATGCTCTGCCGGAAAGCCAGAAAAAGCTGCGCGCCTACATGTTCAACTATCTGTCTATGATGATGGCGATCTCCAGCGTGTTCCTGACGATGGATGGCCGCCCGGAGGCTTTTGAAAAAAAGACCGAGCTGTGGCAGTACCTGAAAAACCACGATGAGCGCGTGTACAACAAGTGCCGCCATTCCGTCGCCGGTGCCTGCAACCTGCCCGGTACGCTGGGTCACAAGATCACCCTGTGGGGCTACCATGTGGCGCAAAAAATCTTTAAGTTCAACTAAATAATAACAAGCAACGGGGGGCTGCCTGGCAGCTCCCGTTGTTTGTTATTACAGGATTTAGGGCATAAAACAAAAGAGAGGATATCACCGTGAAAATAGCCGAAGTTTCTGCCCGGCCCCCGCAGCTGGTCCAACAGCTGGTGGAGGTATGGCAGCGCTCTGTGCAGGCAACCCACCTGTTTTTGTCTGCGCCGGAAATTGCCGCTATCCGTACTTATGTTCCGCAGACCCTGTGCGGAGTGGAACACCTGATTGTTGCGCAGGATGAAAGCGGCACACCGGTCGGCTTTATGGGCGTGCAGGAGAACCGGCTGGAAATGGACCCGGAGGCGCGCGGCCAGGGCCTTGGTGCCCGCCTGCTGTGCCTTGGCATGGAGCAGTATGGCGTGAGTGAACTGACCGTGAACGAGCAGAACCCGGCGGCAGCCGGTTTTTACCGGCACATGGGCTTTGCCGTATACCGCCGCAGTGAGCTGGATGAACAGGGCGGCCCGTACCCGATTTTGTATATGCGGCGGGGGTAAAGCACTGCTCGGCATTGCCCTACGGGCGCGCGCCAAAATTCTTTCTATTCTTATGGCGTGCAGGCCTGTTTCGTGTTATACTGTATTCATATATTTATAAATGGAAAGGCAGAGAGTTATCATGTATCAGCAAGGCGATAAAATGCTGGAAGTGCGGGAGCTGCTTGTAAAAGCGTTTGCCACCGCGTGGAAAACAGCGACCAGAGCACCGACCGCGATACTTACATCAACAGCAGCATTACCGTGATCGATTCCATGCAGGTGCAGCCGGAAATGATTTACGCCGAAGAAGGCCAGGGCCTGACCGACGGCGAGGAACTGGACCACCTGGCAGACCTGGTGCGTGCCGATGGCACCTGGGTGTATTACGGCGTTCCGGCGGAGAACTTTTTTATTGTTACCTGGATGCCGGATGCCGAAGCAGCTGAAGCTAAGATTGCCGCCCTGCGTGAGGAAGGCGATTGTGTGGCCTGCTGCGTAGACCTTGCCGAAGAATGGAACTTTGGCTGATAAACCGCCGTGCGGCTGAAATACTTGCAGAGGGGAAGTGACCGCCTTGTCTGGCCATGAACCGCAAATCAAAATCAGCATTCCCGCGGCGGCATCCCGCCTGTTGGGGGCACTGCGCCGCGCCGGGTTTGAAGCCTATGTCGTAGGCGGCTGCGTGCGGGACAGCCTGCTGGGGCGTACCCCCGGCGATTGGGATATATGCACCTCTGCCAGACCGGAACAGGTGCGGACGGTGTTTTCCGCCTACCGCCAGATCTTAACGGGGGAAAAGCACGGCACCGTTGCCGTCATCGTGGGCGGCACCCCCTACGAAATCACCACCTACCGTGTGGATGGCCAGTATCATGACAGCCGCCACCCGGATGCCGTGCAGTTTGTGCCGCAGGTGCAGCCGGATCTTGCCCGGCGGGATTTTACCATCAACGCCATGGCTTATGCCCCCGGCGAGGGACTGATCGACCTGTACGGCGGCCGCAGTGACCTGCACGCCTGCCTGATGCGCTGCGTGGGCGACCCGGAAGAACGTTTTGCCGAGGACGCCCTGCGCATCCTGCGCGCGGTGCGGCTGGCCGCCCAGCTGGATTTTGCTCTGGAGGAAGCCACCGAGCGCGCCGCGCTGGACATGCGGCAGAGCATCCAGAATATTTCCGCCGAGCGCATTTATACCGAGCTGGATAAGCTGCTGGCCGCCCCCGCTGCGGGCAAAGTGCTGAGCCGCTATGGCAGGATTCTTGCCGGGGCGGTGCCGGAGATTGAGCCATGCATCGGCTGCACCCAGCCGGGGCGCTGGCACTGCTATGATGTGTGGCAGCACACCGCCGTGGCGGTGGAACTGCTGGATGTGGCGGGCATGGACGATAAAAATGCCCGCATTCTGCGGTGGAGTGTTTTTCTGCATGATCTGGCCAAGCCGGAATGCCGCACCATCGGCCCGGACGGCGCGGCGCATTTCCCCGGCCACAACCAGGCCGGAAGTAAAATGGCGCGCAGCATCCTGCTGCGGCTCAAGGCGCCTACTTATCTTGTGGAAAGCGCCAGCGCGCTGGTTGCTATCCACGATGGTGCCCTGCCCAGCGATGATGCCGGCATCCTGAACATGCTGAACCGCTATGGTGCCGCATTTTTGCAGCGCCTTTGCCGCCTGAAGCTCGCGGATCTTGCCGCCCATGCCCGCAATGCGGGAGCTGATGCAGCGCGAACAGCAGGTGCGCGCTTTGAGGGACGGATGCTGGAACTTTCGGCTACCGCCTGTTATACGGTAGGCCAGCTTGCCGTGAACGGGGCCAGCCTGATGGATGCAGGCATCACCCCCGGTCCCGCGGTGGGTAAGGCGCTGAACACCTTGCTGCGCGCCGTGATGGAGGGTCGCCTGCCCAACGAGAAAGCTGCCCTGCTGGCCGCGCTGGAAAAGGAGGGCCTGCTGTGATTTACGGCATTGGCACAGACCTGTGTGATGTGGGCCGGATTGAAAAGAGCATTGCCCGCCCGGCATTTTTGCAGCATGTGTATACCCCTGCGGAGCAGGAGCTCATTGTCGCCCATACGGGCAAGAAGCAGGCGGAAACCGCCGCGGCTAACTTTGCTGCAAAAGAAGCATTTTTGAAAGCCTGCGGCACCGGCCTTTCCGGGTTCTCCATGGCGGAAATCGCCGCCCTGCGCCAGCCAAGCGGTGCGCCTTACCTGGAATTTACCGGTAAAGCCGCCCGTTTCATGGCGCAGAACCATTTGCAGGCTCATTTGAGCTTGACCCATGAGGCCGGCCTTGCCGGTGCGTTTGTGGTGTTGGAACGGGTGGAGTGATACATGGTTTGCCGCAAGCAGTAAAGCACGGCAAAGCATTTGTGTGGTTTGCGGTACATTTCAAGGCCCATCCCCGGCGCATGGAAACCTTGCTGATTGCAGCAAACGCTGCAAATCATTTGTAGGGGACGATGCTTGCTGTCCCGCATGTTGGGCATATGGCAACCACTTGCATTCCCCGCCAGATAGAATCGCAATGCTTTTTTGCCCCACCGATTCATGATTAAAATAAAGCCTCCCTGCTTATACTGTAAACAGAACGCATTGCAGTATCAGCAGGGAGGTTTTGTTATGGAAGTGCACAGAGGTGAAGTGTTTTACGCAGATCTCAGCCCGGTGGTTGGGTCGGAGCAGGGGGGAGTCAGGCCGGTACTTATCATTCAGAACGATATCGGCAACCGGCACAGCCCCACCGTGATCGCTGCCGCCATCACCAGCAGGCAGGATAAAAACCGCCTGCCCACCCATATCGGCGTGCGGGCCAACTGCGGCCTGGCCAAAAGACAGCATTGTGCTGACCGAACAAATTCGCACACTGGATAAACGCCGCCTGAGGGAGCGCGCCGGGCGCATTCCGGAAGATGACATGCGCCGCGTGGATGAAGCACTGGGCGTTTCGATGGGGCTGCACGACCAGCCAGTGGCCCAAAGCACCCATATGGACGGCGGATATTTTTGAAAATCAAATCAGTTCTTCCAGAATGGCATTCTGCACGATCATGCCACTCGGCGTCAGCCGCAGGGTATCGCCATCCAGCACAGCATAGCCGCTGGCGGCGCAGTGGCGTAAAATGCCATCTGGCCGGCATCGAACCGAACGCCGTACCGGGCCGCATACTCGGTCAGATTCAGCCCGCTGCAAAGGCGCAACTGCATGATCAGGTAATCCTCGGCGTTGCAGGGGCCTTCGTACTGCTCTTGAACAGTCCCGGCAATAAAAGCAGCGGTGTCATTGGGCCAAAAGCGGCGCACACTGCCCAGGCAGCTGTGGGCCGCCGGACCAATGCCCCAGTAATCTTTACAGTTCCAATACAGCAGATTGTGCCGCCCTTCGTGGCCGGGGCAGGCAAAGTTGCTGATCTCGTATTGCCGGTAGCCCTCCTGCGCCAGACGCTGCACGGCGTACAGGTAAAACTCCGCGGCGGCGTCGGCATCCGGCAGGCCCGGCGGCGGGTTGCGGCCAAAGGCGGTGCCGGGCTCGATCTTGAGCAGGTAGGCCGAAATATGGGTGCAGCCACCCGCCTGCAGCAGGGCAAGGGTTTTATCAAACTCCGCGGTGGAATAATAGGGCAGCGCCAGCATAATATCCCCGCAGATCTCCCGGAAGCCTGCCTCCCGCGCCCAGGCAAACGCCTGCGCGGCGGCAGCAGCGGTGTGGGTGCGGCCCAGGCGGTGCAACTGGGCGTCGTCTGCGCTCTGTACCCCAAAGCTGATGCGGGTTACCCCGGCGGCTGCAAAACCAGCCAGATTTTCCGGCGTCACTACATCGGGGTTGGCTTCCAGCGTGATCTCCGCACCCGGCAGCGGGGCGGCGGCTTTGATCAGTCGGTGCACCTGGTCCGGCCGCAGCAGGGCGGGGGTGCCGCCGCCAAAATATAACGTGTCCGGCCTGCGGGAGCTTTTGGAAAGTTCGCGCAGCAGTGCGGTTACATATTCATCCGGCACCCCGCGCGTGCCGGGGGCAGAGTAAAAATCACAATAGCGGCATTTGCTGCGGCAGTAAGGGATGTGCAGGTAAATGCCGTAAGTATCGGGGTTGGGCAAGGCATGGCTCCTTATCTTGCAAAAATGATAGAATTCCGTTAAGGCAACACCGTACAATTCCCGCCTAACGGCTTAAGCACCGCTCCGGCGGCTGCGGCACGGCATCTGCGTTGCCAAAATGCTCGATAATACACAAAGTATTATCTGCGCTTTTGGCTTAGCATCTGCCGCACCTCGCTCGCCGTATCGGCACTTAGAATTATGCGGTATTGCCTTAAAATAGGGCAGGAACGGAAAAGTGTAATAGAGAATTCACATATCGATAACACATTTCACTCAATACAGAGTATATAATAGAATCAGCCAAAAAGAAAGGGGTCTGTTTTATGGACCAGAAATATTATAATATCTCCTATGCCGAAAGTCCGTTCGGCACGTTAAGCCAGTATATGACCCGCACCTACAGCTGGATGGCCGCCGGTTTGCTGGTTACCTTTGCAACGGCATTGCTTACCGTTACCACCCCGCTGTTTGAGCTGATGTTCAGCACCGGCCTGGTATTCCTCCTGAGCATTGCGGAGCTGGTGCTGGTTGCGGTTCTGTCCGCCAGGGTGGAACGCCTGCAGCCCACCACCGCAACGGGGCTGTTCTTCGCCTATGCGGTGCTGAACGGCATCAACCTGAGCACCTACTTTATCATCTATGATCTTTCTACGCTGATTCTGGCGTTTCTGGTTGGTACCGTGTACTTTGGCGTTATGGCTGTTTACGGTGCCCGAACCCAGCGCGATTTGAGCGGCTGGGGTATCAACCTGATGGGTGCTTTGATTGCCATTATTTTGACCAGCCTGGTGGGTGGCCTGATCGGCATGCTGACCGGCACGGGCTTTGGTATGATGGATATCGTGCTTTGCGCGGTTTCGGTCCTGGTGTTTATGCTGTTCACGGCTTATGACACCCAGAAGCTGAAGTACTATTACGCCTACTATGGCAGCGATGCTTCCATGCTGCACAAATCCTCCATCATCGGCGCACTCAGCCTGTACCTGGATTATATCAACATCTTCCTGTATATCGTCCGCATCGTGGGCCGTTCCCGCCGCAACGACTGATCGGTTTTGATAATTTGAAAAAAGGGCGCTGTTCCGCAAGGGGCAGCGCCCTTTTTGCTGTGTGTCCAGGGTTGACAAAAAAGGCCAAACGGCCTATAATGCTTTATGTTAAACGCATTGACGGAGAAAGTATGCCTGCAAACTTAGCACAGAGAGGGCGGCCATCGGCTGTAAGCCGCCCCGAAAGCCTGCTGGCAGAAGTTCGCTCCTGAGCGGCCTGTGTGAACCCTGCATTGCAGCCATTAGCGCGGGACGGTCTGCCCCGTTACAAAGCATCGAGTGCCGCCAGACATGGTTTGGCGGAACACGGGTGGTACCGCGGAGTGTAAATGAATGTTACAGCTTCGTCCCTGATTTTACCGTTCAGGGACGGGGCTTTTTATTTTGTTTTGCAGCAAAAGCGAGCAGCCTTCGCCCCGTAAATCATCAAAGAGGTGCATTATGGAAGAAAAATCGCCGCACTGCGCGCCGAGCTGGAAGCCGACCTTGCAGCAGTGCACAACAAAGATGAACTTTCCGCCTTTTGGCAGAAGTATCTGAGCAAAAACGGCAGCGTGACCGGACTGACCAAGTCCCTGCGCGATGTTCCCAAAGAGGAACGCCCCGCCGCCGGTAAAACCATCAACGAGTTCAAGGTCTGGGTGGAGGGCCAGTATCAAGCTGCTTCCGCCGAGATCGAAAAGGCCGAGCTTGCCGCCCGCAACAAGGCCGAAGCCGTGGATATCACCCTGCCCGGCACCCACCACGCCACCGGCGCACTGCATCCTATCACCCAGATCAAGAATGAGATCATTGATGTGTTTGCCGGCATGGGCTTTGAAATTTACGAAGGCCCCGAAATTGAGGACGATGACCACAACTTTACCCGCCTGAACGTACCCAAAAACCACCCGGCCCGCGATATGCAGGATACCTTCTATGTGGCGGATGACATTGTTCTGCGCACCCAGACCAGCGGCGGCCAGATCCGTGTGATGGATAAGGAAAAGCCCCCCATCAAGGTTCTGGTGCCCGGTCGCGTGTTCCGCTCTGACTCTGACGCAACCCACTCCCCGATGTTCCACCAGATGGAAGGTCTGGTTGTGGATAAGGGCATTACCCTGTGCGACCTGCAGGGCATGCTGGACCGCTTTGTGCAGGCTTTGTTTGGCCCGGAGGTCAAAACCCGCCTGCGCCCGTCCTATTTCCCGTTCACTGAGCCCAGTGTGGAGGTTGACGTAAGTTGCTTTGAATGCCACGGCAAGGGCTGCCCCCTGTGCAAGCACAGCGGCTGGATCGAAGTTCTGGGGGCTGGCGTTGTGCACCGCAGCGTGCTGGAAAACTGCGGCATTGACCCTGAGGTATACTCCGGCTTTGCTTTCGGTATCGGTATCGAGCGTATCGCCATGCTTAAGTACGGTATCAACAACATCGGCCTGATGTTCGAGAACGACCTGCGCTTCCTCGAACAGTTCAAGGGTTAAGGAGGGGAACAACAATGAAAGTACCATTCAGCTGGCTTAAACAGTATGTGGATATTGATGTTTCCGCCCAGGAGCTGGAAACCAAACTATTCGACTGTGGCTTTGAAGTAGAAGAACTCATCGACCTTGGCGCTGAGATCAGCAAGGTTGTTGTTGGCGTTGTGACCGAGTGCGTGCCCCAGGAGGGCACCCACCTGCATATCTGTAAGGTGGACTGCGGCGACTATGGCCATGATATTCAGATCTCCACCGGTGCGCCCAATGTGTACGCCGGTATGCACACCCCCGCTGCTCTGACGGCTCCACGCTGCCCGGAGGCATCAAGATCAAGGCAAAGCCCTTGATGGGCATTGAATCCAACGGTATGCTCTGCTCCGGCGAGGAACTGGGTCTGAACGAGGACCTGTACCCCGGCGCTGAGGTATACGGCCTGCTGGACCTGCCCAAAGATACCGTGCCCGAACCCCCATTCAGCAGGTTGTTGGGTTGGATGATTATATCTTTGATATCTCCATCACCGCCAACCGTGCCGACTGCCAGAGCGTTCTGGGCATTGCACGCGAAGTTGCCGCTGTGCTGAACAAGCCCCTGAAAATGCCTGCCACCGATTACACCGTGAGCGATTACAAGGACCCGCGCCTGAGCATTACGGTGGAAGCACCGGACCTGTGCCCGCGCTACCTGGGCCACTATGTGCGCAACATCACCACCGGTGAATCTCCGCGCTGGATGCGCCGCCAGCTGGCCTTGTGCGGCCTGCGCAGCATTTCCAACGTGGTGGATATCACCAACTATGTCATGCTGGAAATCGGCCAGCCGATGCACGCCTTTGATATGGACACGCTGGAAAGCTGCCAGATCATTGTGCGCCGTGCCAAGGACGGCGAGAAGATCACCACGCTGGACAGCAAGGAGTTTACCCTGACCCACCAGAACCTGGTCATCTGCGATGGCGAAAAGCCGGTTGCCCTGGCCGGTGTTATGGGCGGCCTGAACAGCGAGATCAAGCCGGAAACTACCCAGCTGCTGTTTGAATCTGCCAAGTTTGCCCGCGATAACATCCGCAAGACCGCCCGCGGCCTTGGCCAGAACACGGATGCTTCCGCCCATTACGAGAAGGGCATCAGCGAATATACCACCGAGCTGGGCATGGCCCGCGCCCTGCACCTGATTCAGGAGCTGGGCTGCGGCGAAGTGACCGCCACCGAGTTTGACTGCTCTGCCGGTGCTCCGCGTAAAGGCAAGCACTTCACCGCCCGCATCAGCGCCATCAACGCTATTCTGGGCATTACCGTGCCCACCGAGGAAATTCTGGCCATCCTGAAAAAGCTCAGCTTTGAAGTGACGATGGAAGCCGACGGTGACACCATGCAGGTGGTTGCTCCGCGCTACCGCGAGGATATCGAGATCGGCGAGCCGGACCTGGCCGAGGAAGTGATCCGTGAATATGGCTATGACCATATCACCCCCACCTTCCTGAAAGCTGCCCAGGTCACCACCGGGGGCCTGACGGCTGACCAGCACCGCCGCGATAAGCTCAAGAGCGCTATGTGTGCCCAAGGCTTCTATGAGGCTATGACGCTGGCATTCTATGCGGATGCCGACCTGGATGCCCTGCACATTGCCCCCGATGCACCGGAGCGCAATGTCATCCGCATTGTTAACCCCATCTCCTCCAACCTGACCATCATGCGCTCCCTGCTGGCACCCAGCCTGTTGAACGTGGCGGTTACCAATCTGAAAAAAGGCAACGCTGCCGGCCGTCTGTTTGAGCTTTCCAACATTTATGTGCCCAAACAGCTTCCGCTGACCGAACTGCCGGAAGAGCGCCTGCACCTGGGCTTTGTGGCCTTTGGTGAGCATGAGGACTTCTTTGCCGTTAAGGGCGCACTGGAAGACCTGGCTGTTTCCTTCGGCGTAACCTTTGAGGTGGAGCGTGCCGAGGATGTGCCTTACCTGCACCCCGGCATTGCCGCTTACATCCTGTGCAACGGCGTGCGTGTGGGCAGCTTTGGCAAGCTGGCCAACGATGTGCAGGCCGGTCTGGATCTGCCGCGTGACAGCCGCGCCAACCAGAAGATCTTCCTGGGCGAGATCGATTACGAGACGCTGGTGACACAGCTGCCTGCCGGTCTGCGTTATCATCCGCTGCCGGAGTTCGATACCGTGGCCCGTGACCTGGCTCTGGTTGCTGACGAGGAAACCCCCTGCGGCACCATCATTGCCGAAATGAAGCGCGCCTGCAAGCAGCTGGCCGATGTGGAGCTGTTTGATATCTACCGCAGCGAAGCCATTGGCGCCGGCAAAAGAGCATGGCGTTCACCTTGCACTTTGCACCGGAAAACAAAGCCCTGGAAGCTGCCGATGTGGACCGCTTTGTCAAGAAAATCCTCGGCAACCTCAAGTTCAAGCTGGGCATTGAGATCCGCTGAACTCTTTTGCCGCGTTCGCTGCCGCCCGGCGGTAAGCTGAACGCCTGAACGGAAATAACACAAAACCACCCCTTGCCCCGACCGCACGGTAAAACCTTGTGCGGCAGGGCAGGGGGTGGTCGTTTTATATTCGGCCACTGGCCTAAATGCGCCGCGCCAAAAACAAACCCGCCGGGGCAGGCAGCTGTTGTGCTGCGCCGCCCCGGCGGGTGCTGCTATCTATGGTGCTGTAGTCAATCAGGTATCGGAATCCAGCTTCAGCACGGCGGTAAAGGCTTCGCTGGGCAGGGTTACGCTGCCCAGTTTGCGCATCTTCTTTTTACCGGCTTTCTGCTTTTCCAGCAGCTTCTTTTTACGGGTAATATCGCCGCCATAGCACTTGGCCAAAACATCCTTGCGCACGGCCTTGACTGTTTCGCGGGCAATGATCTTGCCGCCCACGGCCGCCTGAATGGGAATTTCAAACAAAGCGCGCGGGATGTTTTCCTTCAGCTTTTCGCAGATGCGGCGCCCCTTGGCGTAAGCGTTATCCGCAAATACGATCATCGAAAGCGCATCCACGATCTCGCCGTTCAGCAGGAAGTCCAGCTTGACCAGCTCGGACTGGTGCCAGCCCTCCCACGCATAGTCATAGCTGGCGTAACCGCGGCTGCGGCTCTTGATGGCGTCAAAGAAGTCATAAACAATCTCGCCCAGCGGAATCTGGTAATGCAGGTCCACGCGAGTCTCATCCAGGTAATCCATCGCAATCAGGGTGCCGCGCTTTTGCTGGCACAGGTCCATCAGCGGGCCAACATAATCGTTGGGGGTGTAAATGTGGGCATCCACAAATGGTTCTTCCGCCTTGGCAATGCGGGCTGGGTCGGGATAGGCGGAGGGGTTATCGATCACTTCCACCGTGCCGTCCGTCAAGGTCAGCCGGTACTGAACACCGGGGGTGGTGGTGATCAGGTCAAGGTCAAACTCGCGCTCCAACCGCTCGGTGATGATTTCCATGTGCAGCAGCCCAAGGAACCCGCAGCGGAAGCCGAAGCCCAGGGCCGCACTGGTTTCCGGCTCAAAGCTCAAGGCGGCATCGTTCAGCTGCAGCTTTTCCAGCGCATCTTTCAAATCAGGGTAGTCGGCGCCATCGGCGGGGTAAATGCAGCAGAACACCATCGGCGTTACCTGGCGGAAACCGGGCAGAGCTTCCGCCGTGGGGGCTTCGGCCAGGGTGATGGTATCGCCCACGCGGGTATCGCGCACGGTCTTGATGGAGGCCGTCAGGTAGCCGACTTCACCGGCCTCCAGCTTATCGCAGGGGGCCAGGGCAGTAGCACCCATGTGGCCCACTTCCACCAGCTGGAAGGTTGCGCCGGTGTTCATCAGCTTGATGGTATCGCCGGGGCGCACGGTGCCTTCAAACACGCGCACATAAACGATAACGCCCTTGTAGCTGTCGTAAATGGAGTCAAAGATCAGGGCTTTCAGCGGGGCATCGGGGTCGCCCTGCGGGGCGGGAACATCCTGCACCACGCGTTCCAGCACTTCGCGGATATTGATGCCCATCTTGGCGCTCACGCGCGGGGCATCCATGCAGGGCAGACCGATGACATCCTCCACCTCTTTGGCGGCGGCATCCGGGTCAGCGCTGGGCAGGTCAATCTTGTTCAGGATGGGCACAACTTCCAGGTTGTGGTCAATGGCCAGGTAGCAGTTGGCCAGCGTCTGGGCTTCCACGCCCTGGCTGGCATCCACCACCAGGATGGCACCCTCACAGGCAGCCAGGCTGCGGCTGACTTCGTACTGAAAGTCAACGTGGCCCGGCGTGTCGATCAGGTTGAACTCGTATTCCTTGCCGTCATCGGCGTGGTAGTGCATGGTAACGGCGCGGGCTTTGATGGTAATGCCGCGCTCGCGTTCCAGCTCCATGTCGTCCAGAATCTGGTCCTCCATGGTGCGCTTGTCCACGCTGTCGGTCAGCTCCAGAATACGGTCCGACAGTGTGGATTTGCCGTGGTCAATGTGGGCAATGATACAAAAGTTGCGAATATTGTCGCGTGCCATCAGGTTTCCTCCAAATCGTTCCAGATACGCACCGGCGCGCCGTCCCGCAGGTAAACACGGGGAACCCGGCGGCTGATGCCGCAGATAATTTCATAGTTGATGGTGCCGGTCTTAGCGGCAATGCTGTCGGCGGTATCTGCGCCGATCGCAGCGTTTTCAGGGCCGAATACCGTTACTTCATCATTCATTTTAACATCGGGGATGTCGGTCACATCCACCAGGGTCTGATCCATGCACACCCGGCCGATTATCGGGGCGGGCTTTCCGCGGATGCTCATAACCCCCGCATTGGGGTTGCCATTGCTGCCGGAAAGCGCGCGGGGGTAGCCGTCCGCATAGCCAACGCATACGGTGGCAACCTTGCGGGGTGTGTTGGCTGTGTAGGTGCGGCCATAGCTCACGCTCTCACCGGGTAAAAGGTCCTTTACAAATTCCACAACACTTTTCAGCGTCATGGTGGGGCGCAGGCCGTCAAAATGCACTTCCGGGCTGGGGTCCAGCCCATACAGGATAATGCCTGCGCGGGTCAGGCTGTGGTGCCATTCCGGGTAGCGCATTTGTGCGGCAGAGTTGGCGCAGTGGATGGTGTGCAGGGCAACGCCGTCCGCCTGCAGCCGCTGCACGGTGCGCTCAAACAGGGCGTGCTGGGCTTGGGTGTAGGCTTCGTTTTCCGGCGTGGTGCTGTCTGCCACGGCAAAATGCTGGAAAATACCGCTGAAGTGCAGCTTGGGCAGGGCGGCGCAGCGCTCCATGGCAGCGATTGCCGCCTCAAAGTCAGAACGCACGCTGAACCCAATGCGTCCCATACCGGTATCAACCTTAAAGTGGCAGTATACTTCCACGCCGGCGTTTTGGGCGGCAGCGGAAAGCGCCTTGGCATACTCTTCGGAATAGACGGTCTGGGTAATGCAGTTGAACGCCAGCTGATCCACCTGCAGCGGGTCGGTGTAGCCCAGGATCAAGATGGGTTTACTGATCCCGTGGCGGCGCAGGTGCCGCGCTTCGGCCAGGCAGCTGACCGCAAAAGCGGCTGCACCGTTTTCTTCCAGCCAGGGCCCGGCCACAGCGGCGCCGTGGCCGTAAGCGTCCGCCTTGACAACGCAGCACACCGGCGCGCCCACCGTCTTTTGATCAGTGCCAGGTTGCTCTGCATAGCATCCAGATCAACCAATGCCCAACAATGCTTTTCGTACAGTTCGTTCGTCATTGCAATCCACCCCATTTCGATACAAAACACAACGGGGAATCTAGCCCCGCGTGCGCCCGGCATGCAGCGGCCGCCAGCCGTCAATGCCGCTTTGCTGCAAAGCGTGCAGTGTTTTCTGACGGAAAGCCGGGTCGTCCCGGCTCATCTGCTGCACAAACAATTTGGTCTGTTCGCGCACTGTGGCGCCATCAGCCGGGCAGCGGCTTTTGATGATGGGCAGCCCGGCGTGGTATACCGCGCTTTTTACCTCGCTTTCGGTGGCAAAGATCATTGGCCGGATCAGCGTAATGTTGCGCTGGTCCAGATAGGTCACAGGCGAAAAACACCCAATACGGCCTTCCCGCCAAAGGTTCATGTAAAAAGTCTCCACGGCATCATCCAGGTGGTGCCCCAGCGCCACTTTGTTGCAGCCAAGTTCCTGCGCGGCAGCGTGCAGTGCCCCGCGCCGCATTTTGGCACACAGCGCGCAGGGGTTCGGCTCTTTGCGGTAATCAAATACCACGGGGCCGATATCCGTGCGCCGTATTTCGTAAGGAATGCCTTCCTGCGCAAACAGGTCCGCAAGTGGCTGGTAGTCGGCTTCCACCCCGCCAAAGCGCGGGTCCAGCGTGACCGCCATGACCTCAAACGGAACGCCGAGATACCGCCGCAGGTGTCCCAGCGCCACGGTCAGCGCAACGCTGTCCTTCCCGCCGGAAACACCAACGCATACCCGGTCGCCCGGTGCGATCATCTCGTAATCCTGCACTGCCTTGCGCAGCAGACCCTCCAAGCGCTGCATGCCCGTTCCACCTTACCTTTATACACTCTAAGACGATACTATAAACATCGCTATTATAGCACATCCTGCTGCCCAATGCCAACAGCCGCAGCCAAATCGGAAGAATTTTATCAAAGCACCGCACAGGAGCTGCAAAAACAAAGCCGCGCCCGCGCCGCAGTTTGGCTGGCAAAGCAGGGCAGGGGAGAAAACCGGAAACCAGCAGACTGCACAAAGCGGGCAGAACACTTTGCTGCAGGGTACACAAAACAAGTGCAAAAGGCAAAACAGTAAAATGCCGTTTGCGAAAACGTTAGAAAACAAGAGAAAACATAAGAAAACAAGAGCTACGCGAGAATAAAATGATTTTGTTTGCAAAATCCCTTGACGAAACAGCGCGTATTTGCTAAAATCATACTTGCGCGAAATCAGCGCAGTGCCGTGCTGTGCATTGCGCTTTGAATAAACCGAAATGATTCGATGCGTCACTATAAAGTATGGAGGATTCAAATCATGAGCACTACTCTCGCTAAGCCCGCTGAGATGGTCGACCGCAAGTGGTATGTTATTGATGCTGCCGGCAAACCGCTCGGCCGCGTTGCTGCCCAGGCCGCTGTCCTGCTGCGTGGTAAGAACAAGACTACCTTTACCCCCAATGTTGACTGCGGTGACCATGTCATCGTGATTAACTGCGACGAAGCTGTTCTGACTGGCAAGAAGCTGGAAAAGAAGTATCATCGCACCCATTCTGGCTGGATCGGCGGCCTGAAGGAAACCCAGTATAAGACTTTGATGGCTGAAGCCAGCGATAAGGCTATGACCTACGCTGTTAAGGGCATGGTTCCTTCCAACACCCTGGGCGCTAAGGCTATGACCCGCCTGCACTGCTACAAGACTGCTGAGCATGCACATGCTGCCCAGAAGCCCGAAGTTGTGGAATTTTGATAAGGAGGCAATAGAAGATGTACGAAACTAAACAGTATTTCTACGGCACTGGCCGTCGTAAGCATTCCGTTGCCCGCGTCCGCGTCTACAATGGCACCGGCAAGATTACCATCAACAATCGTGATATCGACGATTACTTCGGCCTGGAAACCCTGAAGCTGATGGTCCGCAGCCCGCTGGCTCTGACCAACACCGATGGCAAGTTCGACATCGTGATTAACGTTGTCGGCGGCGGTACTTCCGGCCAGGCTGGCGCTATCCGCCACGGTCTGTCCCGCGCTCTGCTGCAGTTCGACCCCGAGCTGCGCAGCACCCTGAAGAAGGCTGGCTTCCTGACCCGCGATCCTCGTATGAAGGAGCGCAAGAAATACGGCCTCAAAGCCGCTCGTCGCGCACCGCAGTTCAGCAAGCGCTGATTTATTCAATCCGATTCTTATTATGTCGGCTCATTTTGGGCCGACATTTTTTATGACGTGTTTTCTGTTACAGTCAGGAACATAGTGCCTGCCCGTTCAGGCGGTTGGACTTGATGTGGAAGGGGAACCTATGTTATCAACAAAAACAAAAGAGCATATCCGGCGCCGTGCCGCGCTTGGGTTGCCGCGGTGGGGCACTCTGCTGGTAAGCCTGGGGGCGCTGGCGGGCTGTGTGGCCTTCACCGGCAGCCAGCTGCATGTGGTTAAAATTACCGATACCCACGGTGCACAGGGCATGGCTATCACCTCGGCGCATGATATCAAAACGCTGATGCAGCAAGCCGGCATTGCGGCACCCGATACCGAGGACGAGCTGGAAATTACCGAGGATGCAGGTCTTGACCAGATCCACATCCTGCGCGCTTACACCGTGCCCGTCACGGTGGACGGCGGTGTGCAGGAGGTTGTAGTGACCGGCGGCACCGTGGGAGATGCTCTGGCGGAAGCCGGCATTCCCCTTGGCCCAGATGACTGGATTGAGCCTGCGCTGGATACCCCGGCCCAGGAAAACACCATGGTGACCATCCAGCGGGTGCGCTATGAAGAATACACTCAGGACGAAGTGATTCCCACTGAGACCCAGTATGTGGAAACCAGCCTGTTCTACCGCAAACAGAGCAAAGAACAGCTGATCCAGCAGGGCAGCGACGGCCTGTGCAGCGTAAGCTACCGGGAAACCTATGTGGATGGCGAACTGACTGACACAACAGAAACGAACCGCGAAACTGTGATAGAAATGGTGCCCACCATTATAAAACAATATGACGAGCAGGCACCTGTCAGCTCCTTCGTGGGCCCCGAGATCGTGGACGGCAAACCATGCGAGGGCATTGCGGCGACTTATACCCATCGAGTTTATCAAGATGCTGGCCAAGCACAGCCCCGGCAGCGTGCTGGAGGTGCTGCTCTACGCTATTGCCCGCCACATGATCGTCGGCCATGAGGACGCCGTGCAGAACCTGGTCAGCGTGGTAGCCATCGCGCTGATCTTCATCATCCGCAAGTATTTCTTTGTGCCGTCCTTCGGCCACAAGATGCCCGGCGGCAAAATTGCCCCGGACATGGAGCAGAAGGAAGCAGAGACCCCGGAAGCAAAAGCGGGAGACATGGCGGAATAACGCCGGCCCGCCCCCAGGGACAGCGCCGCATGGTATGCGGGGGCCATTGGTGCGAACGGCGAAAATTTGTAAGCCTGTGTGATAACTATAAATAAGAATCCCCCTTCCGGGAACTCTGTAGGGACGGATGCTCGTCATCGGCCCCTAAAGCCTCCCAAAAGGGGGATTCTTTATTCTACGATTTTACCAAAATTTTACCAATCAGAACAGACCCGTGATCTTCCCGTGTACATCCACGTCAATGTCCATGGCGGCGGGGTGCTTGGGCAGGCCGGGCATCGTCATGATGCTGCCGCAGACAACGACCACAAAGCCTGCACCGGCGCTCAAACGCACCTCGCGCACATTCAGCGTGTGACCCTCGGGCGCACCCGTCAGCTTGGCGTTGTCGCTGAAGGAATACTGCGTTTTGGCAATGCAGACCGGCAGCTTGCCATAACCCAGCGCGGTCAGCTCGTCCAGCGTCTTTTTTGCGGCGGCGGTGTAGCTTACGCGACCTGCGCGGTAGATCTTCGTGGCGACGGCCTCGATCTTATCCGTCAGCGGCGCGTCCAGCTCATAGGTGTACTGCACCTCGGCGCTGTCGTCCAGGATGGACAGCACGGTCTCGGCCAGCGCTTTGCCGCCCTCGCCGCCCTTGGCAAAGACCTCGCTCAGGGCGCAGGGCACACCGGCCTTGCTGCAGACGTCATAAATGACATCCATCTCCTCCGCAGTGTCGGTGGGGAAGGCGTTGATGGCAACGCAGACGGGCAGGCCAAAGCCCTGCAGGTTCTCAATGTGGCGGGCCAGGTTCATGCTGCCCGCACGCACGGCCTCGGCGTTGGGCTTGCCCAGATCGGGCTTGGCCACGCCGCCGTGAGACTTGAGCGCGCGCACCGTGGCCACCAGCACAACGGCGGCGGGGTGCAGCCCGGCATAGCGGCACTTGATGTCAAGGAACTTCTCCGCGCCCAGATCCGCGCCGAAGCCGGCCTCGGTCACAACGTAGTCGGCCAGCTTGAGGCTCAGCCTGGTGGCAATGGCACTGTTGCAGCCGTGGGCAATGTTGGCGAACGGACCGCCGTGGATGATGGCGGGGTTGTGCTCCAGCGTCTGGACAAGATTCGGGTCGAGCGCATCCTTCAAAAGTGCGGTCATCGCGCCCGCTGCGCCGATCTGCCCGGCGGTGACGGGCTGGCCGTCGTAGGTGTAGGCGCAGACGATGCGGGACAGGCGGGCCTTTAAGTCCTCCAGATCGGTGGCCAGGCAGAAGATCGCCATGACCTCGCTGGCAACGGTGATGTCAAAGCCGTCCTCACGCGGGGTGCCGTTCACCTTGCCGCCCAGGCCGTCCACAATAAAGCGCAGCTGGCGGTCATTCATGTCCATGCAGCGCTTCCAGGCGATGCGGCGGGGGTCAATGTTCAGCGGGTTGCCCTGCTGGATCGAGTTGTCGATCATGGCAGCCAGCAGGTTGTTGGCCGCGCCGATGGCGTGGATGTCGCCGGTAAAGTGCAGGTTAATGTCCTCCATCGGCACGACCTGAGCATAGCCGCCACCGGCAGCGCCGCCCTTGATACCGAACACGGGGCCGAGCGACGGCTCACGCAGGCAGAGCATCGTCTTTTTTGCCCAGCGCGTTCATGGCGTCCGCCAGACCGACGCTCGTCGTGGTCTTGCCCTCGCCCGCGGGCGTGGGGCTGATGGCGGTGACTAAGATCAGCTTGCCCTCGGGCTTGTCAGCCTTGGCCAGCTTGTGGTTCAGCTTGGCCTTGTAGTGGCCGTAGGGGATGACGTCCTCGCCCTGCAGGCCCAGATTGGCGGCGATTTCGGTGATGGGCTGCATTTCGGCGGCCTGTGCAATTTCGATGTCGCTCAGCATTGTACGATTCCTCCGTTTTTGTAAAAAACAATAAAGGGCTGCACACACCATACTCCAGTGTATGCAGCCCAGACGGTCGGCTTAAAAGGCAAGTGATAACGCCGCGTCCCCTGTGGTAAGCCCCACAATATCCCGTCGGTCAGCGGCCTTGCGATATTCTTACTGTAGCATAGGAACGCGGGTTTGTCAAGAGAAACAACCGGAGCTGTTCTTACGCTGCTTTTGCGCTGTTCTTGCGTTGTAGGGGCCGATGGTGAGCATCTGTCCCTACAAGTTCCGAAAAGTCGGCAGGGTCATACCGTCCCTTTCCCACAGCCCCACTTTTTGAAATACCGTCCCATGCTGACAAGCTGCATCTTGAACTTGCCTGCGTCGCGCATGGGGGCGCGGTGCCACGCATGAATGGCGGAAAACTGCGGAGCCAGCCAAACGGTGCCCTTCTGCAGCACCTTCTGGGTCAGGTCGGCGTCCTCTACATACATGAAATACCCGGGGTCAAACCCGCCGATTTCCTTGAACACATCGGTGCGCACGGCCATAAAGCTGCCGGTGCAGAACTCGATGCGGCGGGGCACGGTCAGATCCTCATCCTGCATCGTGTAGTGGTCGTCGGCCTTCTTAAAGCAGCCGCCGAGCTTCGGGGCCAGCTGCCGCGCCAGCAGCAGCCAGGGCGTCGGCTTGCGGCGGGGCAGGTGCTGCAGCTTGCCGTCCGGGTAGCGCAGCTGGGGCGTTGCCATAGCGGCCCCGGGCCGGGCCAGCAGCCACGCGGCCATGTCCTCCAGCACGTTGCCGGTCAGCAGGATGTCCGGGTTCAGAATAAAGTGTACGTCGCTGGTCAGACGATCCATAATGCTGTTGTGGCCCTTGCCGAAGCCGATATTCTTTTCCAGCGGCAGCACAGTCACGCGGCTGTCGCCGAAATCCGTCTCTGCCAGCTGCCTGCCGCAGCCGTCGGGACTGCCGTTGTCCACGACATACAGGGCAAGATCCGGGGCAGGGGTATAGTGCAGGATGCTGCGCACCGCGGCGCAGACCTCGTCATAATCACAGTACGCCACAATGCAGGCGCTGATTTTGGGCATAATCACTTCTCCAATGCTTCCAGATGGTTCAAGTCATACGGCGTGTCCTGATACACGTAGTAGTTCAGCCAGTTCGTGTACAGCAGATACCCGTGGGCGCGCCAGCGGAACAGCGGGTCGCGGCTCGGATCGTCGTCGGGGTAGTAGTTGCATGGGATGTTGATGGGCTTGCCGGCCTTCACATCGCGCTTATACTCCCTGTCCAGCGTATATTTGTCGTACTCGGGGTGGCCGATGACAAAGATCTGCCGCCCGGACTCGGTGGAAAGCAGCATCGGCCCGGCAATGTCGCTCTCGGCCAGAATGCGCAGGTCGCCGCAGGCGTCGATGGCGGCGCGGTCCAGCCCGGCCCAGCGGCTGTGCGGGGCGTAGAATACCTCGTCGAAGCCGCGCACCAGCGGGTTGGAGGGCCGTGTCACGCGATGCTCAAACACGCCGAACATCTTCTTGTCCAGATGCACCTTGGGGATGCCGAAGTGGTAGTACAGACCCGCCAGTGCACCCCAGCACAGGTGGATGGTGGAGTAGACGTTCTCCTTGGTGTAGTCCATGATGCGGCAGAGCTCGTCCCAGTAGTCAACATCCTCGTAGTCCAGGTCCTCAATCGGCGCGCCGGTGATGATCATGCCGTCAAAGCGCTCGTTTTTGATCTCGTCAAACGTCTTGTAGAACGCCTTCATGTGCTCGGGCGCGGTGTGGGTCGTGCTGTGGGTCGCCGTCTGCAAAAAGGTGACCTGCACCTGCAAAGGGCTGTTTGCCAGCAGGCGGGCCAGCTGGGTCTCGGTCACGATCTTGGTCGGCATCAGGTTTAAAATCAGGATGCGCAGCGGGCGGATATGCTGGCTCATCGCGCGCTCCTGGTGCATGACAAATACATTTTCCTGCTGCAATTCCTCGTAAGCAGGCAGGTCTTTCGGGATGATAAGAGGCATAGGGAAGGACTCCTTATTCAGAATACCTTTATTATAAAGGTTTCCCCCGCAAAAAGCAACAAAAAAGCACTCCCGGTGCAAAACCGGGAGTGCGGCGGCGCTTACCGCTTATTCGTACTTGACGTTGTCGATCAGGTTCTGCATGACGTCGCTCTGCAGAACATTCATCTTGATGTAGTTCTCACCGTAGGCGGAGACATACTGGCTCGGGTCGGTGGTGCCGTAGTAGCGGCCAAAGTCAGCGCCCATGGTGGCGGTGTCGCACTTGAAGCCCGTTTTCTCGGCCACGGCCTGCATCAGCAGGGCCTGCTGGGTGATGGACTTGATGCTGTCGTTGGCATCTGCCAGATAGGCATCCACGCTGTCATAGCTGCTGCCCATCATGCCGGAGGAAAGCAGGGTGTTCATGTCGGTGCCGTATTTCTGGGCGTTGGTGTAAATGCGGTACAGCAGCACATCGCGGTAGTAGTCCAGCGCGGTCTGCGGCAGCTCGTCCGCGTAGCTGGCCTTGTCATGCAGGGCGGTGTAAACGTCACTGGCCTGGTTGTCATAGAGCATCGTGGACTTGACGAAGGCTTTCAGCTCATCGACGCTGTTCAGGCTCATGCTCTCGCCGAGATTTTCCTTGACCCAGTCGTCGGTCAGCTCGGGGGTGACGGACTCCTTGATGTAGTTCAGGGTCGTCTCAAAGACGGCTTCCTTGCCGTTCAGGTCCTCATTGCCGTAATCCTCGGGGAAGGTGACCGTGACGTCAAAGGTCTCGCCGGGGGTATGGCCGACGATCTGATCTTCAAAGTTGTCAATGTAGGTGCCGCTGCCCAAAGTCAGGTCAGCGCCGCTGCCCTTGGTGTCGCCGCCGTCGAAAGCAACGCCGTCGATGCGGCCTACATAGTCAATGTTGACCGTATCGCCGTCCGCGGCTGCGCGGTCCTTGACCTCATTCGTGGTCGCAAAGTTGGACAGCACGTTGGAATCAATGTAATCATTGATGTCGTCGTCGCTGACCTGGCCCAGGTCGGCGCTGATCGTGATGTCCGCGTAGTCGTCGGGCAGGGTGACATAATCGGTGGCGGTCACGCCCTTGAGATAACCGTTCTCGTCAAACGCATCGGAAAAGCTGAAATCAGCCAGATAGGCGTACTCGGCGTCCGCGGTCTCAGCGCTGGCCTTCTCGGCGGTGTCAGCCGTCTCGGCGGTAGATTCAGCGGCCTCGGAGGAAGCGGTGTCAGCGGTATTGCCGCAGGCCGCAAGCACAGCGGTCATGCCGACAGCCATGCCAAGGGCTGCCACACGGCGGAAATTCTTCAGTTTCATGGAATTCTCCTGTCTTTTTCAAAATTGCATACTTTCTTATTATACACGCTTTTTCGGAAAAGTAAAATGAAATTGCTGTGAAAATGTGGTATAATAGCAAAAAGACAAATAACAAGGAGACATACACCATGGAAAAATCCAAAATTGACCGCATCAACGCGCTGGCAAAAAAGGCCAAGGCCATCGGTCTGACCGAGCGCGAAACCGCCGAGCGCGACGCTTTGCGCAAGGAGTATCTGGCCGATATGCGCGCGGCCTTCAAACAGCAGCTCGACAGCACCTATGTCCAGACTGCGGACGGCGCAAAGATCCCCTATGCCGAGTACGCGAAGCTCTCTAAGCATTGATCTGCCCCTGCAACTGCGCCAACGGAAACATTTGAATCTTGTACAAAACAGCTATAGTATTCTCTTGACAAATATGGTATAATACAGAACGGCAGCGGATCCCGGAGATTCCGGAAAAGGCTGAAATGCCTATTTACTTACAAAAGAGGTAGAAACGTATGCTTACTTCCATTACCGGCATTAACTGGGGCGACGAGGGCAAGGGCCGCATGGTCGACCTGCTCAGCCAGGACTATGACATTGTTGCGCGCTATCAGGGCGGCGACAATGCAGGCCACACCGTCAAGACCGAGCGCGGCAAATTCGTCCTGAACCTGATTCCCTCCGGCATTCTGCGCCCCGACGTTGTCTGCGTTATGGGCGGCGGCATGGTCATCGACCCCGAGCACCTCGAGAAGGAAATCGCTTCCCTGACCGAGAAGGGTGTTGAGATCAGCCCCAAAAACCTGAAAATCTCTGACCGTGCGACCATCACCATGCCGTTCCATGTCGCTCAGGACGGCCTTGAGGAGGAGCGCCTGTCCAAGACCGGCGCTCAGTTCGGCTCCACCAAGCGTGGCATCGCCTACAGCTACGGCGACAAGTACATGAAAAAGACCCTGCGCATGGGCGACCTCGTCCACATGGACGCCAGTGTCAGGAAGCGTCTGGAGACCATCGTCGAGTCCAAGAACCTGACCATGGAGAAGATCTACGGCCAGAAGCCCGTCAGCGTTGACGAGATGTGGGCTTGGTGCGAGAAATATTCCAAGCTGTTTGCCCCCTACATCTGCGATGTGGGCGGCTATCTGGACAAGGCTGACCGCGAGGGCAAGAAGATCATGTTCGAGGCCCAGCTGGGCGCTCTGCGTGACATCGACTTCGGCATCTATCCTTACACGTCTTCCTCCAACACCGTGTCCGCCTATGCACCCATCGGTGCGGGCATCCCGGGCCACAAGCTGAACCTCTCCATCGGCATTATGAAGGCTTATTCCTCCTGCGTCGGTGAGGGCCCCTTCACCACGGAGCTGGCTATGACCGAGGCAGAAAAGGACGTGCTGCGTGAGCACGGCCATGAGTACGGCGCCGCCACGGGCCGTCCCCGCCGCGTCGGCCCGTTCGACGCTGTGGCAAGCCGCTACGGCGTGCAGTGCCAGGGCTGCGATGAACTGGCCCTGACCCTGCTGGACGTCCTCGACTACATGGAGGAAGTGCCCATCGTCACCGCCTACAAGCTGACCGACGGCAGCACGACCACCCGCTTCCCCATGGGCAAGACGCTGGACGACGCCCAGCCCGTTGTCGAGACTGTGCCCGGCTGGCACTGCGACATCACCGGCGTGCGCAGATTTGAGGACCTGCCCCAGGCTGCTCAGAACTATGTCACACGTCTGGAGGAGCTGGTCGGCTGCAAGATCAAGTATATCTCCGTCGGCCCCGAGCGCGATGCCTGCATCGTGCGGAAGTAATTTTTCTCCTTGGCCCCCTCCCAGAGGAGGCAAGAACTTATAACCAACCAAAAGGCAGACCCTTACAAGGTCTGTCTTTTTCTAAAAGAGGGGGGTATTCCCACTGATTCAGCTTTTAATACGGACTTTCGTCAAAAATTATAAAAGCACCGCGGATCGCGCCGTCCGCACGGCCTACGGAAACCTGGCCTGCATCGTCAGCGTGGTGTGCAACCTACTGCTGGCGGGCGGCAAGATCGCCGTTGGTGTACTGACCGGCAGCGTTGCCATCACCGCCGACGGCATGAACAACCTGTCCGATGCCAGCTCCAATGTCGTCAGCCTCGTCGGCTTCAAGCTCGGCGCGCGCCCGGCGGACTCGGAGCATCCCTACGGCCATGCCCGGTATGAGTATCTGGCCGGGCTGGCGGTCTCTGTCATGATCCTGGTCATCGGCGTGGAGCTTTTGAAGGAGAGCTTTGCCAAGGTTCTGCACCCGACGGAGGTCGCTTTCAGCTGGCTCATGGTTGCAGTACTGATTGCGTCCATCCTCGTCAAGCTCTGGATGAGCAGGCTGAACCGGCAGATCGGCACGGCCATCGACTCGGAAACGCTGCTGGCCACCGCCGCCGATGCCCGCAACGATGTCATCACGACGGCAGCGGTTCTGGCAGCCACGATTCTGACAAAGCTCACCGGCTTTGCCCGCATTGACGGACTGATGGGTATCGGTGTGGCGGCGTTCATTTTGTACAGCGGTGCAATGCTCGTCAAAGACACCATCAATCCGCTGCTGGGTGCGGCGCCTGACTCGGATCTGGTCGAGCATATCGAGAAAAAGGCCCTGAGCTATCCCGGCGTGCTGGGCGTGCACGATCTGATGATCCACGACTACGGCCCCGGCAGCCGCCTGGTCAGCTTCCATCTGGAAATGGACGCTAAGGACGACGTCATGCACAGCCACGATGTCATTGACCGCATTGAGCGGGACCTGCTTGTGGAGGATGGGCTGATCGCGACGATCCACTTTGACCCCGTCGTGACCGGTGACCCCCACGCGGACGAGCTGAAGGCGTTTTTGCAGCGTGAGGTCGAGGAGCTTGCGCCGCTGGCCAACATCCACGACCTGCGCATTGTGCCCGGCCCGACACATACGAACGTGATTTTTGACTGTGCCGTCCCTGCCGAGTACATGACCGACAAACAGCACCGGGGCGTCAAGCTCGTCAATGCCCTGCGCAATGCCGTACAGGCCAAGTGGCCCGACCATTTCTGTGTCATAAAGCTGGAACCGGACTATGCGCCGGTACACCACGAATAAAAGAAGCAACTCTGTAGGGGCAGGGCATGCCCTGCCCTCAACGTAAAATCCATAGCGATGTGGCGGCAAGGCTGCGGGCCGGACATGTCCGGCCCCTACCGGGCACCATTACGGAAAGTAAAACTATATAAAGGAGAGGTATCCCCATGGACTACAACAAAGCTGCTCTGGAACTCCACAGCAAGTTCCCCGGCAAGATCGCCGTGCAGAGCCTTTGCGAATGCAAGGACCGCGACGCGCTGTCCACCGCCTATACCCCCGGTGTGGCCGAGCCGTGCCGCAAGATCAAGGCAAACCCCGATGACGTCTACACCTACACGATGAAGGGCCGTACCGTCGCCGTCGTCACGAACGGCACTGCCGTGCTGGGTCTGGGCAACATCGGCCCGGAGGCCGGTCTGCCGGTCATGGAGGGCAAGTGTGTCCTGTTCAAGGAGTTCGGCGGCGTCGATGCGTTCCCCATCTGCCTGAACGCCAAGACGAAGGAGGAGGTCATCGCTGCGGTCAAGGCCATTGCCCCGACCTTCGGTGGTATCAACCTGGAGGACATCCGCAGCCCCGAGTGCTTTGAAATCGAAGCCGAACTCGAGCGTGACCTCGACATCCCCGTGTTCCACGACGACCAGCACGGCACAGCCATCATCGTGCTGGCGGGTGTGCTCAACGCCCTGAAGGTCGTCGGCAAGCGCATTGAGGACGTCAAGATCGTCCAGAACGGCCCCGGCGCGGCGGGCACGGCCATCATCCACATGCTGCAGGTCGCGGGCGCTAAGAACATCGTCGCCGTTGATGAGCACGGCATCCTCTACCCGAACCGTCCCGCGGGCCTTGAAGGCCACAAGGGCAGGCTGGCCGAGGAGACGAACCCCGACAAGCTGACCGGCGGTCTGGCCGAGGCTATACGGGACGCGGACATCTTCATTGGTACGTCGATTGCGGGCGCATTGACCCCCGAACTGGCCGCCACGATGGCGAAGGACGCGATTGTGTTCGCCATGGCGAATCCCACGCCCGAGATCATGCCCGACCTCGCTAAGCAGGCGGGCGTCCGCGTCATCGGCACGGGCCGCAGCGACTTCCCGAACCAGGTCAACAATGTGCTGGCGTTCCCCGGCATCTTCAAGGGTGCGCTGTCCGTCCGTGCGCGGGACATCAACCCCGCTATGAAGATGGCCGCCGCCAAGGCCATCGCGGGTCTCATCCCCGACGACGAGCTGAACGAGGAAAACATCCTGCCCAAGGCATTTGACCCCCGCGTGGCCGATGCCGTCGCCGCTGCCGTCGCACAGGCCGCGAGAGAAAGCGGCGTGGCGCGCGTATGAGCATCCGTGAAATTCCCGCCGCCGCCATCACCGACGCAGTGGAGGTTCTCTGCATCGAGGCCAACACCCGGCTGCCCGCCGACGTAAAGGCTGCACTGGATGCCGCCGAGGCCGCCGAGCCGTGGCCGCTGGCAAAGGAGACACTGGGCTTATTGCAGCAGAATCTCTGCGTTGCGAAAGAGAAAGACCTGCCCATCTGCCAGGACACCGGCATGGCCTGCGTCTTTATCGAACTGGGCCAGGACGCTCACATTGACGGCGACCTGACCGATGCCGTCAACGAGGGCGTGCGCCGCGGCTACGAGAAAGCATTCTTACGCAAATCCATCACTGCCGACCCGCTGCAGCGCGTCAACACGGGGGACAACACCCCGGCGTTCCTGACTGTGCATCTTGTGCCGGGCAGCGGCTGCAAAATCACCGTCGCCCCCAAGGGCGCGGGCAGTGAGAACATGAGCCGCCTTGCCATGCTCAAGCCAGCCGACGGCGTCGAGGGCGTGAAAAAATTCGTGCTTGACACGGTGGAGCAGGCCGGAGCCAACCCCTGCCCGCCCATTGTGCTGGGTATCGGCATCGGCGGCAGCTTCGACCACTGCGCAGCGCTGGCCAAAAAGGCACTGCTGCGCCCGCTGGACGAACCCAACGCCGACCCGTATTATGCAGCGCTGGAAAAGGAACTGCTGGATGCCATCAACGCCACAGGCTTTGGCCCGCAGGGCTTTGGCGGTGCCACGACCTGTCTGGGGGTTGCCATTGAGCAAAAGCCTACCCATGTGGCCTGCCTGCCCGTGGCCGTCAACATCAGCTGCCACGTCACCCGCCGCGCCAGCCGCACGCTGTAAGGAGGCGCAACGATGCAATATGTACTGAAAACGCCCCTCTCCAAGCAGGACCTTGCGCCGCTGAAAGCAGGGGACACCGTGTTGTTGTCGGGCGTGGTCTACACCGCCCGTGACGCCGCCCACGCCCGCATGATGGAGCTGCTGGACAAGGGCGAGCCGCTGCCGTTCCCCATTGAGGGCGCGGCCATCTACTACGTCGGCCCCACGCCGGAGCGCCCGGGCTGTGCCATCGGCGCGGCAGGCCCCACGACCTCGGGCCGTATGGACGCCTACACGCCGCGGCTGCTGGATCTGGGACTGGCCTGCATGATCGGCAAGGGCAAGCGCACCGATGCCGTCAAGCAGTCCGTCGTCAAAAACGGCGCGGTCTATCTGGCCGCCATCGGCGGGGCCGGTGCCCTGATGGCCGGCAGTGTGCAGAGCTGTGAGATCATTGCGTGGCCGGACCTCGGCTGTGAGGCGGTGCGTAAGTTGGTGGTTAAGGACTTCCCACTGACGGTCCTGCTGGACACCCACGGCGGCGACCTGTACCGGAGCGGCCCCGCTGCTTACCTCGCCAGCCGGGAGCACAACGCATGAGCCGCAAACGGATGGCAAAGTGCCTGGCCCTCTGCGCGCTGGCGCTGGCCGTCTGCGTCGGCATAGCGGCGGCGCTGGTCATCTCCAAAAACCGGCAGAGAGCTGCCGAAGCTGCCGCTGCGGCCAGTGCCGCTGCTGCCAGCGAGGCCGCCAAAGCCGCCGAGGAGGAGGCTGCCCGCGCCGCCAGTGAAGCCGCCGAGGCCGCCCGTCAGAAGGAAGAACGCCGGGCCGCCGAAGCAGCCGCCGCGAAGCGTGCCGAGCAGGTCACCGCTGCGCAGGCCGAGCACGACAGCGTGCAGTACGGCGATAAGCTGGGCCGCATCTGGGTCGAAGGCACAAACGTGGACTGTGCCCTCTATTGGGGCGACAGCGAGGGCCAGTTTGGCCGCGGTGCGGGCTGCCGCGCCGAGAGTGACTGCGTCCTGCCCGGCGAGAACGGCACAGTCTTTATCGGCGGGCATACGGGCACGTACTTCTCGGACCTTGGCTCGACGCAGCTCGGTGCCATCATTCATCTGGAGACCGACTGGGGCGACTTTACCTATAAAGTCACCGACATGCAGGTTATTCAGGAGACCGACGTTGATAAGGTGCGCTGGGGTGCCGAGGAGCCCAGCTGCATCCTGTACACCTGCTACCCCTTCGGCATCCTGACCCACACCCCCCAGCGCTACGCCGTCTATGCAGACCCCGTCAGCGCCGACGAGTACGGTGTGGTACCGGCAGAGACAACCGAAAAATAAAAATGACCGAGGTAAATCCCCCGCAGGGGATATACCTCGGTCATTTCCTTGATCGTCTGCTGGAACTCCGGGCGGTTGTCTGTCTTGGCAGAGATGGTACGGTCAATGTAGTGCTT
>VOFB01004139.1_pt1 | contig 46266 bp, 80 predicted proteins | sample 5384141 | NCBI WGS metagenome assembly VOFB01 (sample SAMN12384721, study PRJNA508395) | human gut metagenome | isolation source: healthy gut A | host: Homo sapiens | reverse complement strand
GCTGGGCGTCCGCTCCAGGCTGTCCTGATTTCGAGTAGGAATCCTTCCTCACGTCAGCCCTTAGTATTTTGTGTTGTCACTGTCGCCTCTCGCCATAGGCAAAAACTCCTGTTTCAGGATGTTGTGCTGTTGGAAGAGGATTTGGGGTCTGGGGGAGGCACTTGCGGAAGTAATAACTCCACTATGATAATTTCTGCATCCCTTCCGGTCTGCAAAGTGTCGGGCCTGAGGGGTGGGGCTTTGCCCCTGCAACTGGGTGGTTGCCTCCCAGCAGTAGTCGCCCCTTTTGAAAAAGCGGGCACCTGCAACCCGCCCAAATCCTCTTGTTGCCCCTCGTGACAGCCGTGACGACCGTGACGATGTTCCGCACACCGCCGCCACTCCTCAAAAAGCCGTCACAGCTGTCACGCTCGTCACGTCTGACGGTTCCAGGCGTCAGGCCATACTCTCCCGGCGTAGTTCTGGGTTAAGTTCTCATAGCGAGCGGTGAAGTCTGTCAGCAGCTTCCTGGCCTGGACGTTTAGCCGCATCGCCAGGGCGTTGGGCTTGCGTCGTCTGAGCGTTGCTACCAGCTCGGTGGCTGTACCACCCCAGGTCGGCTTCTCCATTCGTCACAGGTTGCGGCGGTTCGGCCTGTCCATGCCTCCAGTTTCCGTACGCTCCAGCGTCCATATCAGCCGTTCCCTTTGTCCTTGTAAGATAGAATCGCTGGTCTTGTTGGTCACGCCCGGGTTACGTCCAGAACGGCGCTGTCTGTCCGCTTCTCCTTTTTAGCAGCAGGCCCTGTCCGCCGCCTGGCAGGCTGTTGCTGGAAATCATCGAACTTCTAATACCGGCCTGTTGTTTGCGGGTGTGATGTACCAGCAGGGAGGCAGACGCCGCAAATCATCGGCAAGGCGTTTCAGTTTCCCACCACTTCGTAATCATTGGTATAGCTGTACTTATCCCCGCCAGCCTCCCGGATTTTCTGAGAGTGTCAATGATAATCAGCTTGGTGTCTGGGTGTTCCGGACGAACTTCTTTAGTTGTTCCTCCAGGCCAACGCCGTTGTTTCGTAGACCGCAAAGAGCAGATTGTCGGTGCCCCCTGTGCCGAATATTCGGTATAGCCGCCCCTGCAAGCGGCGGTGGTCGTCCTCCAACGCCAGGTAGAGGACAGTCCCCTTGTGAACAGGATAGCCCCACAGGGGGAGGCCCATGCTGACATGGTAGGCAAGCTGAGCCATCAGGAACGACTTGCCCACCTTTGGGCGCCCCGCAAAGAGGTATGTCCCAGGGTAGAGCAGACCGTCAATGACGGGCGGTCTGCTCTGTAGATGTTCTGGTAAAGGTCGTTCATAGAAACCGTGTGGAGGTAGGCCGGGTCGCTCATGCGCCGCATATCTCGGAGCATTTCTTCCAAACTTTCCTCTTGGGGGTTGTTTTCAGCCGTTTCCTCTGCTATACTTTTGGCAGTTGTTTGTGAAATGGGCTGTTCCCCGTCTGTTGGCGCAGACGGAACCGGGACAGTCCTTTTCGTTTCTCTGAATCCATCAATCTATCAATCCTCCTTCATGCCGCCCATGATAGCGGCGATCATCCGAATGGTGTCCAGCAGCTCGCTGTCCACGTTGGCCCCCGTCCCTGATCCGCCACAGCTCGGCCAGCACAGTGGCCAGTTCGTCCCGCAGGGCCTTATACACCCTGGGATTGCCCTGCACTACCACGTCCCGGCACAGGAGCCGCTTGGTGATGTAGTCTTGCTTCGTCAGGCCAGAGAGCCGCACAGCGGCGTCGATCTGCTCGTTTTCCTCCGGGGATACCCGGAAGGCCACGGTCTTGTTCCTCCAGCGGTTGTGAGTGTCCAAATTCTTAGCTGACATTACGCTCCCATCCTTTCAAAGTCCAGTTTGTCCGCCATCTCCGTCTGCTTGGACGGAAACAGGTGGGCGTAGCGGTAGGTGATCTCGATACTCTCATGCCCCACGCGGTCAGCAATCGCCACAGCGGAGAAGCCCATGTCAATCAGAAGTGAGATGTGCGAATGCCGGAGGTCGTGGATTCTGATACGCTTGACCCCTGCCGACTTCGCCCCTCTGTCCATCTCATGGTGGAGATAGCTTTTTCGTGATGGTGAAAATGCGCTCCTTCTTCTTGATACCGTAGAGCATCCCCAGGTAATCCTTCATCTCGTCACAGAGGAAGTTGGGCATTTTAATGGTGCGGTTGCTTTTCTTCGTCTTTGGCGTGGTAATGACGTCCTTGCCGTGGAGCCGCTGATAGGACTTGCTGATTTTCATGCAAACTTCTGGTACTCCGCTTTCGTCCAGAACAGCATTTCCTTCCGTTCCTCTGACCCCATGTTCCCAGCCTTGGCGGCGGGATTGGAGCGCAGCTCATAGAAGCGGACAGCGTGATTGAAGATGGCGCTAAGCTGGTTGTGCAGGGTTTTGAGGTAGGTAGCCGAGTAGGGCTTGCGCTTCTCGTCCCGGTAGGCCAGCAACTCGTTCTGCCATGCGATCACGTCCTTGGTGGTGATCTCGCTAATCTTCCGCTTGCCAAAGTAGGGCAGAATTTTCTTCTGGATGATGTTCTCCTTGGTCAGCCAGGTGTTCTCCTTGAGCCGGGGTTTCATATCCTTGGTGTAAAGCTCGGTAAAGGCTTCAAAGGTCATATCCAGGTCGCCGGAGGTCTGCATCTGGAAACTGCGCTCCCACTCCTGGGCCTCCCGTTTGGTGGCAAAGCCACGCTTGCACTTCTGTTTGCGCTCCCCCGTCCAGTCCTGATACCGCACCATGACGTACCATGTTCCTCTTGCTTCGTCCTTAAAGACTGGCATTTAGTTCCCTTCCTTTCTGGCCCCGTAGAGCCGTTCGTTGAAATACTGGCGGTTGACCCGCCCTGCGATGGTGATGAAGCCCTTGTCCTTCAATTCTTCGTTGAGCTGCCGGATGAGTTTATAGGCGTAGGGCTTCGATACACCCAGCTCGTCCGCAACTTCTTCCGCCCGGATGAATCTGTTCTCCATATGGATTCCTCCTTTCTTTTGATTTAACGCTATTTGCTTAACGTAGTCCTATTATACTAACTCTATTCCGTTATGTCAAGACCTTCCAACGAGAAAATATAAACAAATTTATTTATTTTTCTCTTGACTGGTCTAAACATATCTGTTATACTTCAAGTGTCCCCATTACATAGATTGGAGTTGGCAGTTATGGCGATTGGTGAACGTATTCGTTTCTTCCGCAACATGAAGGGCATCACACAGAAGTATCTTGGCATGGTGGTGGGTTTCCCGGAACGCTCCGCCGATGTGCGTATGGCACAGTATGAAACCGGGAGCCGCACCCCCAAGGCCGACCTGACAAAGACACTGGCTGACTTCTTTGATATTTCCCCTGATGCCCTGACCGTCCCTGACATAGATACCGACATCGGCCTGATGCACACCCTCTTTGCTTTGGAGGATATTCGGGGGCTGACTATTGGGGAGATTGACGGCGAGGTTTGTCTGCGTCTGGACAAATCCAAAGGCAAGACCTATGCCAATATGCTTGATATGCTGTCCGCCTGGGCGGAGCAGGCCAAGAAGCTGGAGGCCGGGGAGATCACCAGGGAAGACTATGACCGCTGGCGGTACAACTACCCCAAGTACGACACCACCCCGGTGGGCAAAGTTCCCTCACAGGAATTGAGTGATTTCCTGGTGGATGCACTCAAAGATAGCCCCGATACTGATGAATAGACAGCAAAAGCCCTTACCGACGTTGCCATCGGTAAGGGCTTTCTAATATGGTTGTCCTCACTTATAAGCCGCAAAAGAACATTCTTTACCCGCAATCCACTGGGGATACAGAATGATACGGCCTATGGGGAGCGTTATCAAATCGTTATCAAAAGAGAGATATAAAACCGCAAAATCGTTGTGCCGCAACGGGTTCGGAGTTTCAAAAACTCACTCCCACTCAATGGTTCCACTGGGCTTCGGGGTAAGGTCAAAGAGAACCCGGTTTACCCCTTTTACCTCTGAGGTAATCCGTGCGGTAATCTCCTGCAGCAGGGGAAGGGGACATCCTCCACTGTGGCCGCCATGGCATCCACGGTATTGACTGCCCGGAGAATCACCGGCCAGTCAAAGGTTCTGGCATTGTCCCGCACACCGGTGGACTTGAAATCCGGCATAGCACCCAGGCAGCGTACGCACCAGGCAGCGTACGCCCAAGACCGGGGAAGGGCTGACGGAACACCATGCTGTCCGGCAGACCCAACGCTTTTCCCACCACGCGGACTTCATCTTTGAAGAGGAACTTGACCGGTTCCACCAACGCAAACTGAAGGTCCTCCGGCAGGCCGCCCACATTGTGGTGCGCTTTCACAGGACCGCTTTCAAGTATATCCGGATATATGGTGCCCTGGGCCAGGAACTCAATGCCCTCCAGTTTCCGGGCTTCCTCCTCAAACACACGAATAAAATCCGCGCCAATGATCTTCCGCTTGGTCTCCGGGTCTGCTACACCGGCCAGCTTTGTCCAAGAAACGGTCCACTGCATCCACATAAAACCAAATTGGGTCCATCTGATTCCGGAATACTTCCACCACCTGCCGGGTTCTCCTTCCGCAGAAGGCCATGGTTGACATGGACGCAAGTGAGCTGCTTTCCCACCGCCTTAATCAGCAGGGCCGCCACCACAGAAGAATCCACGCCGCCAGACAGTGCCAGCAGGACCTTTTTATCTCCCACCTGTGCCCGGACAGCCGCCACCTGCTCGGCAATGAATTGTTCCGCCAGGGCAGGGGTTGTAATCCGTTCCATCGACTCGGGACGCTTATGATCTGCCATATTCAGTTCCTCCCTCTATGTGATCCAATGAATTGCAATGTTTTGACGGATTATTATAGCATAAATTCTATGGAAAAGGGTAGTCATTTCTCGAAAAAATACAAATTTGTTTATAAAGGCAGACAGACCACCAGTTCAAACCGACCATTGGCCGCCACCACCTGAAAGAGCCTCCATACCGCTTCGCAATCTCCCGCATACCCAAAAGGCCAAAACCATGGGCAGTTTTGTCTTTTCTTCGTGGTGGAGAGATCCGGCTTTTCATCCCCAGCCAGTGCATTGTCCACCTGGAGCATAAACAGGCCTTTTTCCGCCCGACAGCGGACCCGGACCGTCTTGTCTGTACTTTTCTCCGCCGCCTCCATGGCATTGTTCAGGGCATTGCCCAAAAGGGCACACAAATCCATCTCTGCAATCAAAGGTTTCGAGGCAGGGAAATCTGAAACTCCCCCTGTATCCCTCGCTGGCGCATCTCCTTTGCCTTGGCCGCCAGGACCACATTGGCTGTCTCATTGTCACTGAAGGGCTTTCCTCCCCTCCAGGAGGAATCGGTGATCTGCTCCAGATAACCGATGGCTTTTTCTGTTTCTCCCGACTCCAGCAGACCCCTGGAGCACGGTCATGTGATTTCTCAGGTCATGACGGAGGGTTCTCACTTGAACCTGTTCTCTGGACGCCTTTGCAATAGACCTCCTGCAAGTCGGCCAAATGGACTTCCTGCTCCAGTTTTTCATGGTTGGCCAGGGTTAAAATGACAAACAAAAAGAATCAGCGCCGTCACACCAGTGAAGGGGAGAACCACCATCCCCTGGTTCATGGCCATGGAGTTGGCCACCATCGAGTCCCACTTGCGATAGGTCAGCAAAACCACTGCCATCCAGCGCGCACAAGGGCATGAAGGACAAGCCCAGAATGAGCTTCCATAACCGGCGGGAGAGGGAGATCACCCCCACCGGCATCCGCCGCCGGATCAGAAGATAGAGGAGGGCAAAAACAACGGACGCATCAAGCGGCATAGAAAATCGCTGGTATCAATGGTAAACAGGTCAAAAGGGCAATGTATGTGTCCAGGATGGCACAGACCGACATAATGATACAGAAGAAAATGATGGTAACTGCCAGCCGTCCCATCCAGTCTCCTTGGGTGCTGAGCATGGAAAAAAAGACGAAGAGGGGAACACATAGAGCAGATTAGGATCTCCAACCCAGATCACCATGCCTGTGGAGATACCAAACGTCAGGAAAAGGATGGCCTTTCCCATCCTAACGACCGAACCGTTAAGAATCGCCGGGCCGTTCCATAGAGAGCCAATCCGCTGCATACCAGTGTGACGCCATAGGTGAGACAAATCAATGCTTGTTGGGGCAATGTCAGGCCGTCCATAGTCACTCCTCCAGCGAGGCCCGGGTGAGGGCAATCATCGCAGCCTGTTGACAGGACCGGCTGATGGGCAGTGTCTGCCCACCCACTAAGACTTGGCTGCCTGAGATCTGCTGTACCGCCTGTGTCCGCACCAGATACCGCTGATGAATTCGTACAAAGGAATCCTTCAGTTCTTCTTCCACCTGATCCAGCTTTCCATAAAATGTATAGTGTTTTTCCGTTGTCACACAGGTTACCTGCCGCCGGTCCGATGTAAAATATAGAATCTTCTTCCGGGGAATTCGATAGGGTCACATCGCCGTGGCGGCAGAGATAGACCTCCTCTTCCTCTCGGAGCAGCGCAGCGGCCCGGGACAAAACTTCCTTCAGCTGATCCTCCCGTACAGGTTTGAGAAGATAGCCCAAAGCCCCCACCGTGTATCCTCAAAGACATGCTCTGTATAGCCTGTGACAAACACCAACGGGAGACTTTCCTCTATTCGACGCAGACGCCGGGCGGTCTCCATGCCGTCCAGCTCCCCCATCTCCATATCCAAAAAATCAGATTCAGCTCTCCGATGGTTCTCCACCCAGCGCAGCAGCCCTTCTCCTGAGGAAAATTCCAGGACTCGGTCCATGTCTCTATGTGGCTCTAAAAACCTGTTCCAACCTTGCCCTCAGGTGCAAACGAGCCTCCTGACTGTCATCGCAAATCCCAACGCAGAACAAAGATCGTTTCTCCCTTCCTCTTGAGTATCCTACGAATGCACTTCATCGTGTGGTACAATCTAACCTCTTTGATTGTACCCAACACAGGGCGGCTTCCGCCAAATAGAACTTGACAGAAGCCGCCCCAAGTTTGACAGAAAACCCGCCAAACTTGACATCCCGTCTTCTGCGCCTGCCAAACTTAGCATCCATCAGTCGAATATGACTGGGGCAGTTGCTGTCAGAAACCCATCGGTTATGGTGGAGACAGAAAGAAGGGAGAACAGCTCATTTCTCCCTTCACCATCAGAGAAAGGAAGGAATCGTCAATGCTGACTGTACACAATCTTCACAAATCCTACCAAGTGGGAAAACTACCTATGAAGTTCTCAAGGGTGTCTCCCTGGAGGTGGGAAAAGGGAGTTTGTGGCCGTAATGGGACCGTCTGGCTCCGGAAAGACCACACTGCTCAACTGCATCTCCTGCTACATCCCTGCAGACAGCGGAGAAATCACCTTGGGCAATCGCCAGCTGGCCAAGCTGGATGAAACCGCCCTGGCCTCTGTTCGAAACAAACAGCTTGGGTTTGTCTTTCAGGATTTTTTGCTGTTAGATGGCTTAACCGTCCAGCAAAACATTCTTCTCCCCTGCCATCATTGGCGGAACCGCTGGTCCCGCCATGGAGCAGCGCGCTGACCAGCTGTGCCAGGTGTTCGGCATCTCCGCCATTCGGGAGAAATACCCGGCGGAGATCTCCGGCGGTGAGAAGCAGCGTACCGCCGTGGCCCGGGCGCTCATCAATAACCCTCTGCTCATTTTGGCAGACGAACCCACGGGAAATTTAGACTCCAAGTCCAGCCGGGCGGTGATTCGCTCCTTTGAACAGGCAAAACAATCCCTGAAGCCACCATCTTCATGGTGACCCACGACTCTTTCGCCGCCTCCTTCTGCGACCGTGTCATTATTCTAGGACGGTGTAGTCTGGCGGGTCCTGGAAAAGGGGACCCTGGCCCGTACCACATTTCAGGATCAGCTTCTGGATGCGATCCGTGAGATGGGAAGGGAGTGAAACCCATGAGACACTTTTCAGAAGTTTATCGCCATCTCCGGCGGAAAAATTGGCGGCAGTACGCTCTGCTGGCCGGATGTACCTTTTTCCGTTCTCCTCATCACAGCTTACGCCTGTATGATGCGCTCTCCCACCGTCCTTACCATCCTGCCGGAGGAGGGACCCTGAAAGCAGGTAATGATGGTCTTTGTTCTGGCCGTTTTGGGCTGCGCGGTTTTACCACGTATGCCTCCGGCCTGTTTTTCCGTCAAAAGTCCCGGGAAATTGGCACCTTTCGGCCCTAGGCGCCACCCGGCACCAGTTGAAAACGGAACTGAGCAAGGAATTGGCCCCCTCTCTCTGGGCTCCTGCGCCGCTGGTGCCCTGTTGGGTGTTCCGCTGTCCTGGGGCATTTGGCAAATCTTCCGTACCATGATTGTGGATACCGAGGAAGTTTCTGCGTTTTGACGCGCAACCTCTTTTGCACTGGCCTTTTTCCGTCTTCGTCATCCTCATGCTGTTCCTGATGGGCTGGCGCTCCATTCGTCGCACCAATATCATTGATATTGTTCAGGAATCCCATAAATCGGAACCCATCCGCGCTGTCCCACGGTGGTATGGTCCTGTTGGCGTCCTCCTCATTGCATTGGGAGGCTTCCTGGGGTACTTCATGCCCAGCTTTTTTCGTCAAAGTTCTCCACTGGTATGCCCCCCTCCGTGGTGGATGCACTGTTCTACCTGCCTGCACTGATCGGCCTGTATTCTTCTGCTCCACACCGTGGTCAATGGATGGGGCGGCAAGAAAAAACAGTATCGGGACCTGATTTCCACCAGCATGATGAAATTTCAGGGCGGCAAACAGTGCGGAACATGCTGGTGATGACCGTCCTGCTGGCAGGTGCTTACTTCGCCAGCTTCTATGCTCCGATGATGCTCTCCAGCTCTGGAACCAGTGTTGCCAGTCCCTCCCACGATTATCTGTACCATTACCGCTGTGATCAGGATATGATTGGACAAAACGACGTAGCACAGCTGGCTCAGAAACACAACGTGGACATTACAACCTGGGTGACAGCTACCGGCTCTATCTTGGGCACGGATGGTATGGAACATATTGAAACCGAATCCTCCATCGGAGTCACTTATACAGAGGAGTACCGAGAGCTGCCCAAAGCGCCACCTTCCTGCCTGAGCGTGCCTACAACGCGATCACTGGCCAAAAGATCGACCTTGCTCCCGGCACTTGTGCCAATGTTCTCGATGACGACGCGGCGGCAGCAGTTACCTGAGCGGTGGTGATGTCACCCATCTGACCAATATGGTGACGGAAAAACCCCTGACGTTACGCCAGCAGAACCTCTGTCATACACCATGCTGCTGGGGTGCTACGTATTGATGACAGGGATTATGAGGCCATTTCTGCCGGCTTGACCGGCCAGTGGCAGGAGGACTATGTCCTTTTCAATGTCACGGATGTAGAAGCCAGCTTCCCCTTTGCCAAGGCGCTTTTTATGACATCGTGGACCACTCCGGACCGGAAGTGGAAGTCGTTGACGCTTGGGACCCTGTGGCCCGCCAAATTGCCATTGAGGAGACAGGATCGCGGCTTCTGCGACCCGAATCTTTGAAGAAGCGGCACTTCTTCCATCGACCATGACAAACCCGACAGCACAGAATTCCGCACAAGCTGGAAATACATGCCTCAGTTCAAAATTCTGGATGAGACGGAACTGGTAAAACCATGGCAGTTTTCCTCATGCTCTTTATTTTCATCGCCATTGTCTGCTTCGCCGCAGTCATCGTCATCTCTTTCACCCGCTGCATGACCATCGGTATGACCAATGCCCGGGTCTACGATGATCTGCGCCATTTAGGGGCGCCGCGGTCGTACCTATACCGCTCGGTGAAAGGGCAGGTGAGCCGGGTCTTCCGAGTCCCCATTCTGGTGGGGGACCATCCTGATCTACGCTTTCTATACCCTTATCATGTACTCCAACGGAGAGCCCATGGGCATCACGCCCAGTGAGGCTTCCGGCATGATCACCTGCTTGGGTGTGATCGCCGTGGTTTCTCTCCTTCTATCTTGTCTACCGCCTCACCTTGAAAAAGGTCTGCTCAGTTACCATCGATTCCAAAACAGCTTTTCCCCATTAGTGAACTCCACCGGCCGAAGCCGGTGGAGTTCTCATAAAAACAGCCCTCCACACTGGAGAGCTGTTTGGCGGAGCAGGTGGATTCGAACCCACGTTCCGGTTACCGGCAAACTGATTTCGAGTCAGTCCCGTTATGACCACTTCGATACCGCTCCTTATGAAGAGTGTTTCCACTCGTTTGAAAATTACCATAATATTATACATGCAAATATCTGGTTCGTCAATGGGAATCTTTTTTGGGATGCAATCAATTACATTCCGTGAGAAACGCTTCCAAAATGTCATAAATTTGTATGATATTTGGAACGATTCCTTAAGAATTTTATGATAAAATAACAATGTCTAAAATCCGTTTTTCCTTTGAAACCCCATATAGAAAGAGTTGTTATCATGGAGCAAACTATTCTTGTTGTAGACGATGAACGGGAAATTGCCGATCTGGTGGAAGTCTATCTGAAAAAACGAAGGCTTTCCCGTTCTGAAAGCATACACCGCTGCCGAAGCCTTGGAGATCATCGCCCAAAAAGAGCTTAGTTTAGCCATCTTGGATGTGATGCTACCGGACATGGATGGATTACCCTCTGCCAAAAAATTCGAGAGTCCCATTTGTATCCCATTCTGATGCTCAGCGCCAAGGTGGAAGACATGGACAAAATCATGGGCCTCACGCTGGGTGCAGATGATTATATTACTAAACCATTCAGCCCCTTGGAACTGGTGGCCAGGGTAAAGACCCAGTTGCGCCGGTACACACGCTATAACACCGCAGACCCCAGAGAGCAGGAGCGGAATGAACACGACTTCCGCGGCCTGTTCATCTGTCAGGATAGCCACCAGTGTACCCTCAACGGAGAAGACCTCACCTCACCCCCATTGAGTTTAACATTCTCTGGTATCTCTGTGAGCACCGTGGGAAAGTCGTCTCCTCGGAAGAGTTGTTTGAAGCAGTCTGGAAAGAAAAATACATGGATGGAAACAATACGGTCATGGCACACATCGCCCGCTTGCGGGAGAAATGAAGGAGCCCAGCCGGAAACCAAAGTTCATCAAAACCGTTTGGGGGTGGGGTATACCATTGAGTAAGCGTCGACTCCTATGGCCGCCCGCCGGAAACGCCATAACCAGATCTCCCAACAAATTCTGATCCGGTATGTATTCAGTGTCCTCAGGATGATTGGGGGGCTGGTACTGCTGTTTTCCTGGGATGGGTGTTTTGCCGTTTTTCATTTGGCAGCCCCATGAGCCCCTGTACCGCCTCTCAAAGCCTTGAGGACACCGCCATGTTCTGGGGGAAGCGGCGTGGTTCTTCTGGGTGTCTTTCTTCTCACTTACCGTTCCATCTCCAAACCCTTGGACTACTTGGATGAAGTCATTGAAGCAGCCGAAGAACTGGCTCACCCTGCAGACACTCCGATCCGGCTTTCGCCTCCTCTGGAGAGTATTCAGGATGAGTTGAACATCGTCCGGGAAGGTGCCCTGCGCAGTGCCATGTACGCCAAAGAGGCAGAGCAGAGAAAAACGATCTCGTCGTTTATCTTGCCCACGACCTGAAGACCCCTCTTACCAGCGTCATCGGCTATCTCTCCCTTCTTCGGGATGAGCCGCAGATCTCCCCGGAAATGCGCGCCAAATACACCGGGATCGCCTTGGAAAAAGCGGAACGGCTGGAAGATCTGATCAATGAATTTTTCGAAATTACTCGCTTTAATCTAACGCAGCTCTCTGCGCCTGGAAGAAGTAAATCTCACCCGGCTATTGGAGCAGGTGACCTTCGAGTTTCAACCCATCTTGGCTGAAAAGGGCCTTTCCCTGTCCCTTCAATTCACGCCCGATGTTATCTTAGCCTGTGATCCAGAAAAATTAGAACGTGTTTTCGATAACCTTTTACGTAACGCCGTCAATTACAGCAATCCAAACACCCCTATTGGCGTCACCATGCTTAAAGAGAAGGACACCGTCATCGTCTCTGTGGAAAACCAAGGCCGTACCATTCCCCAGGACAAATTGGATCAAATCTTTGAACAGTTTTTCGGTTGGATTCCTCTCGTTCCAGTTCTTCCGGCGGCGCTGGCTTGGGGCTTGCCATTGCCAAGGAGATCGTAGAACGGCACAACGGCGTCATCCGTGCCCAAAGCGCCAAAGAACGGATTACCTTTACCGTAACCCTTCCATTGACTCAGCCAAGAAGTTCCTAATCTGGCACAAGGGTTTTGCAAACAGGATCAGGAAAAACAGAGCGGAGAACGTGCCGCTCTGTTTTCTCATGGAAAGGAGCAAAACCGTTGACAAATACCCCCAAGGGGTATATTATCAAAAATACCCCTTTGGGGGTATTTACAAGGAGGTACTGCAGATGGAAGATAAAACTTGCTGCTGTCATAAGACCAAGGAACGCACGGAAGAGGAAGTCAGAAAGCTTCTCAATCGCCTCAGCCGGATCGAAGGACAAATTCGGGGCATCCGGGGAATGGTAAAAAAACGCCTATTGTACGGACATCTTGGTACAGTCAGCGGCAGTCTCCGCCGCCATGAACGCCTTTAACCGGACCTTCTGGCCAATCACATCCGCACCTGTGTAGTGACAGACATTCAGGATGGTAAAGAGGATGTCATTGATGAGCTGGTGCTCACCCTGCAAAAACTGATGAAATAAGTGCCCCCCTCCAGGGAAATCCTAATTTTGACCGCACAAACCAGGAAGGGGTCGACGCGATGGAACAGTACAATGTAACCGGCATGAGCTGCGCCGCCTGCAGCGCCCGGGTAGAAAAAGCGGTATCAAAGTACCTGGCGTGACGGCCTGTTCCGTCAGCCTTTTAACCAACTCCATGGGGGTGGAAGGCACTGCCTCTCCCAGGATATTATCCACGCGGTAGAAAACGCTGGATACGGCGCCTCCGAGAAGGGCAGCGCAGCTACCAGCGCAAATCATACTGCTGAGACAGAAGACGCCCTCGCAGACCATGACACACCGTGCTGAAACGGCGTCTCATCTGGTCCCTTGTTTTCTTGGTCATCCTCATGTATTTCTCCATGGGCGCCATGATGTGGGGATGGCCAGTCCCCTCCTTTTACCACGGATACCACATCGCCATGGGCTTGACCCAGCTGCTGCTGACCGCAGTGGTCATGGTCATCAACCAGAAGTTTTTCATCAGCGGATTCAAAAGCCTTTGGCATCGGGCTCCCAACATGGACACACTGGTTGCCTTGGGCGCCACCGCCGCCTTTGTTTACAGCACCTATGCGCTCTTCGCCATGACCGCTGCGCAGGCAGCTGGCGACATGGCCGCTGTTGCGGATTACATGATGGAGTTCTATTTTGAATCCGCGGCCATGATTCTGACGCTGATCACTGTGGGAAAAATGCTGGAAGCCCGTTCCAAAGGACGGACCACAGACGCACTCAAAGGGGCTCATGAAGCTGGCCCCAAAACTGCCACTCTTCTACGGGACGGCACAGAGATCACTGTCCCCATCGAGCAAGTCAAAAGGACGACGTCTTTGTGGTCCGGCCAGGGGAGAACATCCCCGTAGATGGTGTCGTCATAGAGGGCAGCAGCGCAGTCAACGAATCTGCCCTTACCGGGGAAAGCATTCCTGTGGATAAAACAACCGGTGATTTGGTCTCCGCCGCCACGCTCAACCAATCAGGATTTTTGACCTGCCAGGCAACTCGGGTGGGGGAGGACACCACACTTTCTCAAATCATTCAAATGGTCAGTGATGCTGCGGCCACCAAGGCGCCCATTGCCAAGATTGCGGATAAAGTCTCTGGCATCTTTGTCCCGGCAGTCATCACCATTGCCGTTTTACCACCATTGTCTGGCTGCTTTTGGGGCAGGAAATCGGTTTTGCTCTGGCCCGCGGAATCTCTGTGCTGGTGATCTCCTGCCCTTGTGCTCTGGGCCTTGCCACCCCTGTGGCCATTATGGTGGGCAACGGAATGGGCGCCAAGCACGGCATTCTTTTTAAGAACGCTGTATCCTTGGAAAACGCCGGAAAAACGCAGATTGTCGTTCTGGATAAAACCGGCACCATCACCTCGGGAGAGCCCAAGGTCACAGATCTGATCCCAGCTCCCGGTGTCCAAGAAGAGGAACTTCTGCGCCTGGCATTTGCCTTGGAGCAAAAGAGCGAACATCCCTTGGCCCGGGCCATTCTCCACCGGGCAGAAGAACGAAACCTGTCCCCTGAACCTGTCTCGGATTTCCAGGTGCTTCCTGGCAATGGCCTCACCGCTACCTGGCAGGGCACGCTCCTTCAGGGTGGGAACTATACCTTTATCAGCCGCCAGTCCCAAGTCCCGGAATCTATGCGGATACAGGGGGAGACCCTGGCACAAGCTGGAAAACCCCTTATTTTTTGCCCAAGATGGTCACCTGACCGGCATCATCGCCGTGGCGGATGTCATCAAAGAGGACAGCCCCAGGCCATTCAAGAATTACAGTCCATGGGGATTCAAGTCGTGATGCTGACGGGAGACAATGCACGCACAGCGCAAGCCATCGGAAAAGAGGCTGGCGTCAATCACGTAATCGCCGGCGTCCTGCCCGATGGGAAAGAGCGTGTCATCCGGCAGCTGAAAGAGCAGGGAAGGTCACTATGGTGGGGGACGGTATCAACGATGCTCCCGCGCTCACCCGGGCGGACATTGGGATCGCCATTGGCGCGGGGACCGACGTGGCCATTGACGCGGCTGACGTTGTCCTCATGAAAAGCCGCCTGCGTGATGTTCCTGCCGCCATCCGGCTCAGCTGGCCACCCTTCGAACATTCACCAGAATCTGTTCTGGGCCTTTCTTTACAATACCATTGGCATTCCTTTGGCCGCCGGCGTTTTTATTCCCCTGGGTTTGACGCTGAACCCCATGTTCGGGGCAGCCGCCATGAGTTTGTCCAGTTTCTGTGTTGTCACCAATGCTCTGCGTCTGAATCTTTTTCCGCATGCACGACGGGAGCAAGGATAAAAAGATCAAATCCATTTCAATCACTGTAAAGGAGCAACGTACCATGGAAAAAACAATGAAGATCGAAGGCATGATGTGCACCCACTGTGAAGCCCGCGTGAAGAAAGCACTGGAAGCACTGGATGCCGTGGAACAGGCTAAGGTCAGCCATGAGGCGGGGACCGCCGTGGTGACACTTTCTGAGGATGTAACAGATGATGTTCTGAAAACGCAGTGGAAGCCCAAGACTACCCTGTAACCTCCATTCAATAATTTCTCTCCTTCTAAAAGGCCAGAGATTGGGACGATATCGTTCCAATCTCTGGCCTTTTCTAATTTTATCTTATTTTTAATAACATATCATTTGGTACCCCACAGAAACATCGTTTCTTTTCTTGACATTTGTTCCAAAAATCGGTATCTTGAAAAAAGTTCCAAGCGAGAATATCACCTGTAACCACTCGGGTTATTTTATCACAAAGGAGGCCCCTCCATGGGAAAGACACTGCAGGAGATTTTAGATCTTTGCCAAGAGAAAGACATTCAAATTGTCGATTTCAAAATGACTGACATTGACGGAAGATGGCGCCATCTCAGTATTCCTGTCGGCCGGCTCAACGAGGAGACTATGCAGTACGGGATTGGATTCGACGGCCTCCAATTACGGCTATGCCCCGGTGGAGAGCAGCGACATGGTTTTCGTGCCCGACCTGGATTCTGCCACAGTTGATCCCTTTGCAGAGGTTCCCACCCTCACCATGATCGGAGACGTGATGATTATTGATCGTCCGGCCAACCGGCCCTTTGACCAATATCCCCGGAATGTGGCCAAACGGGCCATTGGCTATATGCAAGAGTTGGGGATCGCAGACGAGATGATCGTAGGGCCTGAATATGAATTTTATATCTTCGACCAGGTATCCTACACCACCCAGCCTCAACATGCCAGCTTCTCCATCTCCGCACGGCAGGCCGCATGGAGCACAGAAAACAACGGATATCAGGTCCCCAGAAAAGGGGGATATCACACCAGTCTTCCCATGGATGTCACACAGGACCTGCGAAACCGTATCTGTCTCCTAATGGAGGAGTGGGGTGTGAAAGTCAAATACCATCACCCGGAAGTGGGCGGCTGCGGCCAAATGGAGATTGAGGTGGAACTGGGAGAGATGACCCAGATGGCAGACAACACCATGGTCGCGAAGTACATTATCAAAAATGCCGCCGCTCAAGAAGGACGCACCGCCACCTTTCTGCCCAAGCCAGTGGCAGGGGAGGCCGGCAGCGGAATGCATGTGCATATGCACTTATTCAAAGAAGGTAAGCCCATCTTCTATGATGAAACAGGCTACGCACAGCTGAGCCAAACGGCGCTTTGGTTCATCGGCGGTATGCTGGAGCATGCGGCCTCCCTGTGTGCCATCACCAATCCCTCCACCAATTCCTATAAGAGACTGGTCCCCGGCTTTGAAGCGCCCGTCACCATCGGGTACGCCATGGCCAATCGCAGTGCTGTCGTTCGGATTCCCGCTTACGCCAAAGCCCCCAAAAACAAGCGGTTCGAGCTAAGGAACCCGGACGCCACCTGCAACCCCTATTACGCCTTCGCTGCCATTCTGATGGCGGGACTGGATGGGATTCAAAACCGCATTGATCCCCATGAAAGAGGGTGGGGGCCCTATGACTTTAACCTTTATACTCTCTCAGACCAGGAGAAGGCGCAAATTGACAGCCTGCCGAAGTCCTTGGGGGAGGCCTTGGATGCACTGGAGGCAGATCACGACTACCTAACCCAAGGCGGTGTATTTCCTCCCGCCTGCTTGAGATTTGGATCGAAAAAAAAAAGCGGGCAGAACTGGAAGAAATTGACCGTCAGCCCACCCCCGCAGAGTTCGCCATGTATTATGACCTGTAACTGCCTTCTCTCTCATAGGAAACCAGTATGCCAAAAAAAGGAACTCCGGTCTCGAAATCCGAGACCGGAGCTTTTTTTATCATCATTCCATTCCTGCGTGCTTTTTAAGGGCCTTAAACGAGGTATCGCTGATCACGTGTTCCATTTGCAGGCATCCTCCGTGGCAGTGGCCTCATCCACGCCCAGGGTCATTAGAAATTGTGCCAGTAAGGTGTGCTTTTCATAAATATTCTCAGCCACTGCACGCCCCTCTTCTGTCAGCTCCAGGTGTCCTCCCTTGTCATTGTCACATAACCGCCTGACTTGAGCAGGCCAATGGCACGACTGACACTGGGCTTAGAAAAGCCCATATATTCGCTCACATCCACAGAGCGCACATCTTTGCCGCTCTTTGAAAGGATCAGGATGGTCTCCAAGTACATTTCTCCAGATTCTTGTAAGTGCATAAAAGGGCCTCCCTTTCCGCAGAATTTTTTTATAGTTATTATATAAAAATACCATAAAGGAAGAAACTTTTCAAGCGTTCTTTTTTCCTTCCGTCATGACTTTGCACACCCGCTCCATTTGTACCAAGAATCATTTAGAAAAGCTGACAAACGGGCCCTTTCCAGAACACCTGATACGGCTGTCAATTTTACAAAAACCTTCTTTTTAATTTTGCTAATTCTCCACATACTTCTCAGAGGGGAGCGCAAACCCATACTTCCTTTTCTTTGTGATTCTCACAGAAGGATTTCTTGAAATTCCTACCGCTTCGGCGTATAATGAAGTGTCTATTTTTCATTTGCAACGCCAGAACACCGCGCAGCGGATTCTTTTACCGTTTTAAGTCCATAGACTGAGCAAGCTGCTCTCAATCAATTAGGAGGAAACGCACATGGCCATTACACTGCAAGACTATCTTACCTCTCTTCAGGGAAAACGCGTCGCTGTCATCGGCATTGGGGTTTCCAATACGCCGCTTATCAAGACCTTGCTTCAGGCGGGGATTTCCGTTACCGCCTGTGACAAAGCCCCCTGCACAGCATTCGGTGCCCTGGCTGACGAGTTGGAGTCCATGGGTGCAGTGCTTCATCTGGGGATGCCTATCTGGATGGTCTCGACCAGGATGTCATTTTTCCGCTCTCCGGGAATTCGTCCCGATATTCCACCGTTTCTGTCCGCCATGGAAAAGGGAAGTGCGCTAACCTCTGAAATGGAGGTTTTTTTTTCAGGTCTGTCCCTGTAAAATCATCGCTGTCACTGGCAGCGACGGAAAGACCACCACAACCACCCTCATCGCCGAAATGCTGAAGAATGCCGGCTATACCGTCCATCTGGGAGGAAATATTGGAAAACCGCTCCTCTCGGAAGCCGGCAGCATGTCTCCAGACGATATCGCGGTTTTGGGCTCTCTTCTTTCCAGCTGATGACGCTCTCTGCCAGTCCGGATATTGCGGTTTTACCAATCTGTCCCCAACCATTTGGATATTCATAAGTCCATGGAAGAATATGCCCTGGCAAAGGAGAACATCTTCTCCCATCAGGGAGAAAAATGACTTGGCCATCTTCAACCGGGACAATGACCTGACCCACGCCATGGTCTGCCGGGCGCCTGGAAGGGTCCTTGCAGTTCAGCCGCCGCACCTCTTTGGAGGAGGGCGTCTTTGTCGACAACGGCACCATTGTGGTCGCACAAAATGGAAAAAACGGCCTCTCTTCTCCACAGACCGGATTTTGATTCCCGGAGAACACAACGTGGAAAACTATCTGGCCGCCATCGCCGCCGTACAAGGGTTGGTCCCCGACGATGATCCTTCACACGGCAGAGACCTTCCCGGCGTGAGCACCGGATTGAATTGGTCCGTACTTGCACGGCGTCCGGTATTACAACGATTCCATTGCCTCCAGCCCGACCCGCACCATTGCCGGTCTCCGTTCCCTTCCCCCAAAAGGTCATCCTCATTGCCGGCGGCTATGACAAAAAGATTCCCCTTTGATGTACTGGGTCAGGCGGTGCAAGACCATGTGAAAACCTGATTCTAACGGGTCATACAGCAGATAAAATCCGTCAGGCTGTACTCTCTTCACAAAAGGGTATCAGAAGGGCCAGCCTACCATTGTCATGGAAGAGGATTTCTCTCAGGCCGTGCTGACCGCCTCCCGTATGGCGGAAAAGATGGGGATGTGGTTCTGCTCTCTCTCCAGCCTGTGCCTCCTTTGACCACTTCAAAAACTTTTTGCCCAGCGCGGCCAAACCTTCAAGGCCATCGTCAATGGGCTGTGAGGGAGGGTTCCCATGGATATTCAAGCAAGCTTAGAAGCACTTTGCAGCTGCCCTGGCCCCTCTGGAAGGGAGGACGCCGTGGCCAGCCAAGCGATGGAACTGCTGCGTCCCCTGATGGATGAAGTGAAGAAAGATCGTTTCGGAAATGTGATTGGGATTCGGCGTTGCGGCACGGAAAACGCCAAACGGGTGGTGCTGGACGCCCCACTTGGATGAGGTTGGCCTGGTGATCACCGGCGCCAAAGGCGGCTTTCTCCGCTTTCGCCCTGTTGGTGGGGTAGACCCTCGGATGCTTCCCAACCGGGAAGTCATCATCCTCCCAGCCCCCAGTTTGGTCTTGTGGCTGTCCTGCCCCCCCCCATGTTCAAAGGCAGGCGACTCCAACCGGGCACTCCATTGTCGGATCTGTATATTGACGCCGGACTGACCCAGAAAGAGGGAAGCTCTGGTGGGAACCTTTGTTGTGCCCAGAGAACCTTTTCGCGCCCTTCTGGGACGCCGCGTCAGCAGCAAAGCATTGGATGACCGTGCGGGCTTTGTCACTCTTCTGCGGGCCGCTGAACTGCTTCGGGACACCCTTTGGATGTCGATCTGTATCTTATGGGCAGCAGCCGAGAGGGAAACCAACGGCGGCAGGGGCCGTGGTCGGCGCCTTTTCTCTTGCGCCCCACTGTTTTATCGCCGTGGATGTCACCCACGCCCGTACCCCCGATTCTCCCAAGGAAGAAACTTTTCCCGCTGGCGGGGGAACAGTCGTGGCATCGGCCCCAATATGACCCGTTGGATGACAGACCGTCTCATCACAAAAGCAGAGGCGCGGGGCATTCCCTGGTCCCCTGAAGTGATGACCGGGCACAGTGGAACCAACGCCTGGCGGGTACAGGTTGCCCGAGAGGGGTATCGCCACATCAGTGGTCTCCCTCCCGCTGAAATATATGCACAGCCCGGTAGAAACCCTGGACCTGGATGACTTAGAGCACTCCGCCGCCCTGCTGGCTGCTTTCGTCCAGGACCTGGCACGAGAAGGAGGGGGGTTTCTTGCTGACTGAGACCTTGAAAGAGCTCTGTGCCCTCCCCGGTGTGTCCAGCTGTGAAGACGCCGTACGGGATTACATCCGCGCAATCACTGCCCCCTACGCTGACCGGTCCTATACAGACACCCTGGGTAATTTAATTATTGAGAAAAAGGGGTAAGCCCTGGCACAAAAAAGTGATGTTGGCCGCCCACATGGACGAAGTTGGGCTAATGGTCCACACCATTACAGAGGACGGATACCTCAAATTCCGTCCGGTCGGTGGAAATCGACCGCCGTGTTCTGCTCGGAAAACCGGTCTTGGTGGGAAAGCAGAAACTGCCCGGGGTCATTGGCCTAAAAAGCATACCATCTGACCAGCGGGGAAGAGGCAAGATCCATCCCTAAGCTGACGGAGTTTTACATTGACATCGGGGCTGACAGCAGGGAAGAGGCCCTCCGCCATGTCTCCCCCGGAGATATCGTGTGTTTCGACACAGATATCTTAGAATTTGGCCATGGCTTTCTGAAAGCCAAAGCCATTGATGACCGCATCGGCTGCGCTGTTATGGTAGAGCTTTTGAAAGAACCTCTTCCCATGGACTGTACCTTTGTATTTACCGTGCAAGAAGAAGTTGGAACCAGAGGGGCTTTTGGGGCCGCCTTTTCTGTCACCCCTGACATTGCCCTGATTTTAGAGGGAACCACCGCCGCCGACCCGCCGGAGATGGAGAGTCACCAGAAGGTATGCCTGCCTGGAAAGGGGCCTGTGGTTCCCTATATGGATGGGGGGCACCGTTTATGACCGAGAACTATTTGAGCTTCTCCGCACCTTAGCAGAACGCGGCCACATTCCCTGGCAAACCAAAGAATTTCTCTCCGGTGGAACTGACGCCTCTGCCATACAGCGTACCAAGGAAGGGGTGCGGGTGGCGGCCATTTCCGCCGCTGTGCGGTATCTTCACACCCCCTCCAGTGTCGCTTCCCTGGAGGACTGCCAGAACATCCTCATTCTGGCCCGCCGCTTTTTACAGGCCGTAGCCACAATGGAATAAGGAGAAAATATATGGACTATCTTTCTGTTATTGAAATGCTCAACGCTTGCCATGGGCCATCAGGAGATGAACGGCAGATCGCCACCACCTTAAAGCGTCTGGCGGAACCATACGCCGATACGTGCCACATCGACACCCTGGGCAATCTCATTGTCCACAAAAAGGTCCCGGACCCAAGGTCATGTTTGCCGCCCATATGGATTCCATCGGCCTGATTGTCACGCACATCCACAAAGAGGGCTATCTCTCCTTTGGAAAATTGGGGGCGTCCATCCGAAAGTATCCTGCACACACCATTCCGTTTCAAAACGGCGTGTGCGGCGTGGTCGCACTCCGTCCTGGTGTCTCTCTCAAAGACATGACGATCCAAGACCTGTACTTAGACATTGGCGCCAAAAACGAAGCGCATGCCCGCCGCCTGGTTCAGGTAGGGGATACCGCTGTTTCCCGGATGCCCTCCTTTACCACAGAGACCAAGTTAGTCTCTCCCTATCTGGACAATCGAATTTCCTGTGCCGCCATGCTGGATGCTTTGAGCCATATCCGAGCGTACACCAACGACTTGTACTTTGTCTTTACTGTACAGGAAGAATTGGGGCTCCGCGGAAGCAAGCCTGCTGCCTACTCCATTGATCCTGACTACGGCATTGCTGTGGATGTCACAGTCGGAGAGACCTGGGATGATCCCAAAAGGGAAGCTCTATCCTGGGCGACGGAGCCGCGGTGAAGATTATGGACAGTTCCGTAATTTGTCATCCAGATGTCATAAAACTCCTTGAAACACTTGCTATGGAAAGTAAAATCCCTTTCCAGCGTGATGTCATCGTTTCCGGCGGAACAGATGCCGGCTCGATCCATGTTGCACGGGAGGGTGTCCGCACTGGCGGCATCTCCATTCCCTGTCGGTACCTCCACTCTCCCGTGGAGATGGTAGACCTGTCCGACGTCACTGCCACCGTGCGTCTTATGACAGCGTTCGCCCAGAAAAAACTATAAATTTCAAAGGATATAATGTAAAATGCCTTTACAGATAAGCGACCGCGTTCGCGCGTTAGGCACAAGCACAGGACGCATTGTCAGAGCAGTTTGCCCGCATTGACGCCATCGCGGAATACAATACACAAAAAGTTCTCTCCGCCTTCCAAACACACAAAGTGGCGGAATCTATGTTCCAGGGAACCACTGGCTACGGTTATGATGACCTTGGCCGGAAAACCCTCGGGGCCATCTACGCCGATCTTTTTGGCGCAGAGGACGCCATGGTTCGTATCAACTTTGTCAACGGAACCCATGCAATCTCGTCTGCTCTATACGGGGTTCTGCGCCCGGGGGATGTGCTGGTCTCCGCCATTGGTGCCCCTTATGATACCTTGCAAGGCGTCATTGGGATCACTGGAGATGGCAACGGTTCTCTCAAAGAATTCGGGATCACCTACCGCCAGGTGGATTTGACCCGGAAAACACCCCTGACTTGCCTGGGATTGCCCAGGCAGTCCAGGACCCTGCAGTAAAAGCAGTTCTTATCCAACGTTCCCGCGGATACGCCACTCGGGCCTCCCCTCTCTGTGGCACGCATCGGAGAAATCTGCCAAGTCATCCGGTCCCACAACCCTCATGTCTACATTTTAGTAGACAACTGCTATGGCGAATTTGTGGGAGACTACCGAGCCCACGCAAGTCGGCGCCGACTTGATTATGGGGTCACTCATTAAAAACCCCGGCGGCGGCTTGGCTCCTATGGGAGGATATGTGGCCGGGCGCCGGGATTTGGTGGAATGTGCCGCCACGCGGATGACAGTGCCCGGGATTGGCCGGGAATGCGGTGCTTCGTTGGGGAACAACCGTGCGCTTTATCAAGGGCTCTTCCTGGCCCCGCACACGGTGGCACAGGCCACAAAACTGCGGTGTTTGCCGCCAAGGTCATGGAATTGCTGGGCTACCGTACTGATCCTATGTCTCAGGAGATCCGCCACGACATTATCCAAATGATCCACTTGAAACCCCGGAAGCAGTGGAACGGTTCTGCCAAGCATTCAGTCCGGCGCACCTGTGGACTCCTATGTTACGCCCGTTCCCTGGGATATGCCCGGTTACGATTGCCCGGTCATCATGGCCGCCGGTGCTTTCATTCAGGGCGCTTCTATTGAACTGTCCGCTGATGCCCCCATGCGCCCTCCTTACACAGTCTATTTGCAGGGCGGCCTGACCTATGAATCTGGAAAATTAGGCATTCTGCTGGCTGCGGACGCGCTTTTGCGGAAATAATATCGGTATACTGTTGCAAAGGAGACCTTGGACCATGGACGCATCCAAACGAGCAGAGGAGCTTCGCGCCCTGTTGAATCACCACAGTAACCTCTATTACAATGAAGATGCCCCCACCATCTCAGACCAGGAATACGACGCTCTCATGCGGGAGCTTAAGATGCTCGAGTCCTCCCATCCCGAACTGATCGTCCCGGATTCTCCCACCCAAAGGTGGGAGGAACCGCCAAACGGGCGGCTGGTGTCCTGGTCGCCCACCGGGTTCCCATGCTGTCGATGCAGGATCTTTTTACCCGAGAAGAGGTTGACCACTTCATGGACGATTGCCGGGAGAAGTTAGGGAGGGATCACCTTTTTGGTCGAGACCAAAATTGACGGTCTCTCCATGGCATTGCGCTATGAAGACGGAAAATTGATCACGGCCATCACCCGGGGATGGCAGAAATTTCGGTGAGGATGTCACCGCCAACGCCAAAGTCATTGACGATGTCGCCGTCACCCTCCGGCATCCCATTGCCTATTTGGAGCTGCGGGGAGAGGTCTATATGACCAATGCTGCCTTTGAAGCCCGTCAACGAAAAGCAAGAGCTATTGGGGAAAAAGCCATTCGCCAATCCCCGCAACTGTGCCGCCGGCACCCTGCGCCAGCTGGACGCCTCTATTACCAAAGAACGGCATCTCTCCTTTTTGTGTTCAATATTCAGGATATCCAGGGAAAGGACCTATCCACCCACCAGGAGGCTTACGAGTTTCTGGAGGACTGCGGTGTCGCCGTCATTGCCCACCGCTTTGTCTGCAAAACCTCAGAAGAAGTCTGGCGGGCCATTGAAGCCATTGGGGATATGCGGGGTACCTTTTACCTTATGATATTGACGGTGCCGTGGTCAAGGTCAACGAACTCGCTTTACGGGCGCAGCTGAAAGACACCGCCAAAAATGCGGGGTATCAAGTCGCCTATAAATACCCTCCAGAACGGAAAGAAACCAGGCTGCAGCAAATTGAACTGTCCGTCGGCAGAACCGGAAAAATCACGCCTACCGCTGTGTTTGATCCTGTTCGCCTGTGCGGTACCACAGTTTCCCGATGTACGCTCCACAACCAGGATTTTATCTCCAGCCTGGACATCCGCCTGGGTTCCACCTTGCTCATTGAAAAATCCGGCGAAGTGATCCCCAAATGCGTGGGGGTAGTCCCGATAAGCAGCCCGCTGCGGCTCGTCCGTTCCAAATTCCCATGGTTTGCCCTGTATGTGGGAAACCCGCTGTCCGGGAAGCCACCGCAGACATCAAATGTGTTAACCTTTAACTGCCCTGCCCAGCTGGAACGGCTGATTGGTCACTTTGTCGGCCGCGGTGCCATGGATATCAAAGGGTTTGGTGTGGTCTATATTCACGATCTCATTGAGAAAGGATATCTTACCGATGTGGCAGATATCTTCACCCTCTCTCAGCACCGGGAGAAGCTGATTGAACAGGGGATCATTGGCAAGGAGAAAAACACCGACAAACTCTTGGGAAATATTGAAAAAGCCAAACGAAACTCACCAGATCGCCTTCTGACAGGCCTTGAATCTCCAATGTGGGAAATCCGCCGCCCAAGTCCTCATGAATCACTTTGGCTCCTTTGACGCACTCTCTCACGCGCAGGAAGAAGATTTGATGGCTGTGGACGACATTGGCCCAATCTCTGCCCAGTGCGTCTATGCATACTTCCGAGAAGCTCACAACCAAAAGGTTCTGCAAAAGTTAAAGGACGCCGGTGTCAATATGGAGCAGGATATTGTAACGCTTCCCCAGGAGGACCTGCCCCTTTCCGGGCAGACCGTTGTCATCTCTGGAACACTGCCAGATATGAGCCGGGAAGAAGCCACGCAGCTGATCCAGAGCCACGGGGGAAAGGTAACCAGCAGCGTCTCCAAAAAACTGCTTTCTTACTGGCGGGGACAATGCCGGCAGCAAATTGACCAAGGCAGAGTCCTTAGGCATTCCAGTTCTCAGCTTATCCGAGCTCCAGGAAAAACTGCAGGCATGAGAAAGAAATTCCGTATGTTCCCCGGAAAACATACGGATTTCTCTCTCATTCTTGACTTTTTTTCCATTGGGTATATACTATCCATCATTGAGCAATCATTCAATCAATGGTAGAGGAGGGTTCCACTGTGCACCACCATGATCTCACCTCCGTCCTGTTGCCGGAGCAGTTGTCGCCCAATGCGGAACTTCTGGATGACTTGGCAGAGCTCTATAAAATTTTTGGGGACAGCACCCGAATCAAAATTCTCTACACCTCTTTACAGAAGAGCGGGGCGTAGGGGGATATTGCGCGGCTGCTCGGCATGACCATGTCCGCCATCTCGCACCAGCTCCGGATTCTAAAGCAGGCTCGGCTGGTAAAGCCCCGCCGAGAAGGGAAGATGGTATATTATGCCCTGGCAGATGACCACGTTCGAACCATTTTTGCCCAGGGCTTGGATCACATTCTGGAATAAGTTACTCCTCTCGCTTCTTCACGCGGGACAGGGATTGGCTTCCACAGCCTGCTTCATATTGGCATCTGATATATGGGTGTAAATCTGTGTTGTCCCCAAATTCTCATGGCCTAAAACGTCCTGAAGGGTCCGAATGTCCACACCAGGTTCAGCATCAGTGTAGCTGCTGTGTGGCGCAGTTTATGCGGCGAATATTTGGGGTCCAACCCCGCCTGCCGCACCGCTTTCTGTACAATATTCTCTACGGCTCGGGTGGTAAGCCGTGTTTTATTGCGGGAGACAAACAATGCGTTTTTATGGCGGAGCTCCTGCTTCGGCTCTGGACGAACCACCAAATAGGCTTGTATGGCATCCAAACATGCTTCATTGAGGTAGAGCTGCCGTTCCTTGTTTCCTTTTCCCAACACTCGAACCGTGTCCTCTCGAATATCCTGTACATTCAACCCCACCAGTTCTCTCCTACACGCAGGCCACAGTTGAGAAACAGGGTAAGGATACAGTAGTCCCGAACCTCATTGGGGCCGGATACGGCCTCCAGCAACTGAATGCTTTCTGACAGGGATAAATAGCGGGCAGTGTCTTCCTTAGCTTCGATTATTCAAAGACTGGGGGGTCCTGTTCCATTTGATGGGCATGGACGCAGAGATAGTGATAGAAGGATCGAATGGACGCACATTTTCTCGCTCTTGTAGAAGATTCCGCTTTTCCCAGCTGGAGCGCCGCCGAGAGAAAGGTTAAAAACCATAGATTTCTGACAGCTGCGTCTGAGAGACAAATTCCAAGTCCACATCTAAAATTGAAATTTCCGAAAACGGCGTTTTGGGACAATGCAGGGTTCCGCCGTACCTTTAGATATCGGAAGAAGCTGCGCAGATCTAAAAATACTCATCCACCGTTTTGGCAGAATGGGAGAGGATAGATGCATGGTAATTCAAAACTCCTGTAAAATGGGAGGTGACTCCTGCCAATACTTTGCCATAGATTTGAGTTCCTTTCTTCACACCTTTAACTTCGCAAAATCTACATTATGCGAAGTTATTTTTTAAAAAGCATGCCCCTTTTGGGAGCACATCATCATAAGGAATAGATTTATTATATACTTCTTTTCCAAAATACAAGAGGAACTGAAAAGGAATACATCTTTTTCAGGCAGAGCTCCGCACGTTTAACCAGAGACCATGGTCAATGCTTTCAGCAGAATCCCCAGGAGCTTAGGAACCACTGCCTGATCCAAAAAACACGCAGAGTGCCAAAACCAGCAGACTGGCTACCATACGGCGGAAAACGGAATGCCCTTCGGCTGACTTTTCCGCCTTCCGCAGCAGACCCAGGGTTCCCAGCACAAATAGTACCGGCACAGCCAACAGACAGGTTGGCCCAAACACCACACCAGCACACAGAACACCAGAGAGCCCCATTCCCTCCATCAAAGCCACAATGCCATAGGAGAGGAAAAAGCCTCGGAGAAAAAAACACCACTGGGATTGTCACACCGGCCAGTGGCAACTGGCTCAACAGGATCACCGCCACGGGCCAGCGGAATACGATCCAAACTTCACGCCACAGAGACGGCGCAATGGACATTTGTGCTGCCTGCTGGAAAAACTGACCGATATAATGCTCTGTGGACAGTTTTCCCTCCAGCAGGCACCCCAATACGCCCCCGACCAAGAATCCAACGGAAAGAATCAACAGTACCGTGTCTCGATTTTTTGTTCCGTTTCTTTTTCCGGTCCAAAGCCCGCTCCGCTTTTTTTGCAATCTTCATCATTTTTTATCGCTTCTTTTTCTTCCGCTTCTTCTTCCCCATTAGCCCAGCCAAACAGCCTCCAGCCAATGTCATCAGTAGGATTCCCACAAACTGCCCATGAAACCCCTCGGTTCCAGTGGTTCCCAGGCAGACCAATCCCAAGATGAGGCAAAGAAGGCCTCCTGCTGCGCTTCCCATGGGCAGGATCCCCACTTCCCCTGTTCACCGCAACTCGGCCTCCCACCAAGGCGCAAAGCCCCGCCGCAATGGTCAGACTCATTCCTGCAATAGAGACAGGTAAAACACCGCTCCAAATCAGGCCCGCCGCCAGCAGAGTCAGCAGCAGAAGCAAAACCAATCCTGTCCCCGTTCCCAGTAAAACAGGTAAGACATTTCCTGTCGTCTTCCCTCTTTTTTGGCGGTTTCTTCCCCGTTTTTAACCATAAAAATCCCTCCCCGAAGAGAATCTGTGATGGATTCTATGGGGGAGGGAGCGTTCTATGCTGTGATTCTTTTACTGCTGGGCCTGGTCAACCGCCACGCCCTTGTTCATAATGGCCCAGTTCGCATACTCAGACGAACACGGTCTGCACCGGTCTCAATGACAATCGTCTTTTCTTTCACGGCACAGATATTTCCAACAATGCCGTCAATCATGGTGACTGCGTCACCAGGTGCCAGAGATCGCTTCATCGCCTCCATCTCTTTCTTCCGCTGCTTCTCAGGGCGCATTTTCAAGAAATAGAAAATAACGATATAGAAAACAATGAGGACGATAATCAAAATTTCCAAGGTGATTCCTCCGCTGTAAAAAATAAACTTTCTTTTTATTATAGAAGAGTTTTCTCCATTTGACAAGTATTTTTTGTTTCCCTGTTACTTTTTCTATATTACATTCGTGCGCCTAATTTTTTCTGTATTCCCGATAGAAAGCTTCAAAAGTACCTTCCTCCAGCGCCAGTATGAATCCTGTCCATCAGTGCATTGTAAAATACAAATTATGAAGAACGGCCAGCCGCATGGCCAGCATCTCCCCTGCTGCAAACAGGTGGCGGAGGTAAGCCCTGGAAAAGACCGGCAGACAGGACAGCGGCATGCCGGGTCAATGGGTTGTTCATCCCGCTTGTACTTCTCATTTTTGATGTTCATGGCTCCGTTCCAAGTGTACAGCTTTCCATGCCGTGCGTTCTGGCTGGAAGCACGCAGTCAAACATGTCAACGCCCCGGGCCACGCCTTCCAGAATATTCACCGGGGTTCCCACCCCATCAAATACCGTGTTTTCTCCGCAGGGCATATAGGTTCTACGGCGATGATTTCATACATGGTCTCCTGCCGGCCCCCACTGCCAAGCCTCCAATGGCATATCCATCGCAGTCTAAAGAGGCAATCTGCTGCATGTGCCAGACGCGCAGGTCCGGGAGGATCCTCCCTGATTGATGCCAAACAGCATCTGCTGCGGGCTGACCCCATCTGCCAGCTGCTTGAGACGCGCATGCTCCGTTTTTGCATCGCTCCAGCCAACGAAAGGTTCGTTCACAGGACTGTTTCACATACGCATAGGGCGCAGGATTCTCCACACACTCATCAAACGCCATGGCAATGTCCGAACCCAGGTTCCATTGAATCTGTATACTCTCCTCCGGCCCCATGAAGATACGGCGCCCATCAATGTGGGAGGCAAAGGTGACCCTTCCTCCTGAATCTTCCGCCTCCCGGACAGAGAAAAGACTTGGAACCCCCACTGTCTGTGAGAATCGGGCCGTCCCAACGCATAAAGCGGTGAAGCCCCCTATCTCCTTCACCAGTTCATCCCTGGGCGCAAATGGAGATGATACGTATTGGAAGCTCAATCTGACAGCCATTTCCCGCAGATCCTGAGCAGACACCGCGCCTTTAATTGCCCCTTGCGTTCCCACGTTCATAAACACGGGCGTTTGCGCGGTGCCATGGGCACAGGTCAATTGCCCGCGTCGGGCGCGGCCTTCGGTTTCAACAGCGTAAACAACGCAGAATCCTCCTTGTTTTACAAAATGAACATGGCCTTTTGAAAAAAAATGAGCGGTGCAAGGGCTCTTCCCCTACACCGCATTTACTTATTTATAATAGCAAACTTTTTTCTGAAAGTCAATATGAAAATAAAGCATCAACACGCTTTCTGATGTTAAATGCGTTGGCACTTTGCTACCAGTCCGTCCCCCGTTTCGCCTGTTTTATGTTCCGGGGGATAATCAACCCAACTGTTCTCAATTTACGTTCCGCTTTGTTATTCTCTTTGGTGTTTTTGGCCATTAACGTCCGTTTCAATAGCCCATCATCGGTCATTCGTTTTGCAAACGTAAAAATAAAGTGTCGTTTGGGAATATCCAAAGGTCAATGCGCATTTTCAACTGCCAGATACTTTTCAATAGCGGTCATTCTTTCCCCGCCGTCATTTAGATTTCCACGATCAGCAAACGGCTCTTGGCCGGATTTGGGCGGAAAAATACATTCCATAATCTTTTCATTCAAATTCTTGCTGCCCATGTTCAACCTCCTTTTACAAAAATATTACCATTCTGGAAACAAAAATTCAAGGAGTAATATTGCTTTTTTATTTCCATCGCGGTCATATATCCTATATGGGGTAACAAGCAAAAAAAACCGTTGTCCCGTAAATACAGATACGAGTTACGACTAAGGAGGTAATTAGTATGTCTTTGTTGCAGGAAATGTTTCCGCTTCTGATTCCCATTTTTGTGCTTGATGTAATCCTTGCTGTGGCCGCTGTCCGGCATATCCTCTGGCATCCACATTATCGTTTTGGGAACAGGGCCATGTGGCTTGTACTCTCTCTGGTCGTTGTTATGTTCGGCCCCATTATCTATTTTATTTTTGGGAGAGGTGAGGAAAAATGAATGTGCTTTCAATCCACAATCTATCAAAAAGTTTCGGACAGCAGCAAATTATAAAAAATCTGAATATGTCGGTTCCAGAGGGAAGTGTCTTTGGCTTTATTGGACAGAACGGCGCCGGAAAAACAACAACAATGAAAATGGTTTTGGGGCTTTTGCAGCCCGATCAGGGAGAAATCCTTGTGTGTAATGAGCCTGTTCACTTTGGACAGACCAAAACAAATCAGTATATTGGATATTTGCCGGATGTGCCGGAATTTTACAACTACATGACCGCCATACAGTATTTAACACTGTGCGGGGAAATTGTCGGGTTGTCAAAAAAATCATTTCTCAAAAAGGACAAAGGCTACTTTCCCTTGTCGGTCTGGATGGCGTTGAGAAACGGATCGGCGGCTTATTCCCGCGGCATGAAGCAGCGTCTTGGAATTGCACAAGCGTTGCTGGCCGACCCCAAACTGCTGATTTGTGATGAACCTACCAGTGCCCTTGATCCGGTGGGAAGAAAAGAAATCTTGGATATTCTCTACAAAATCCGTGGGACAACAACGGTTTTGTTTTCGACGCATATTTTGTCCGATGTGGAACGTATTTGCGACCATGTGGCACTTTTGAATGATGGTTATATTGCTGTTGGCGGAACGCTATCAGAGATTAAGGCGCTGCACAGCCATGACAGCTTACTGATCAATTCTCAAGCGAAGCCGACCTGCAACAGTTCAAGGCTTCTATGGCAAGCAACCGCTTCTGATTGGATCAGAAGAAAAGGGCGGGAAATGATCATACACAGCCGGGAGATGAAAAAGGCTCAGCATACTATTTTTTCCACTTTGGCCGAGGCAGATCTTGCGCCGATTAAGGTGGAACTTATGGAGCCGTCGCTTGAAAGCCTGTTTTTGGAGGTGATAAAATGAAAGGCTATATTGCGTTTGTCAAAAAAGAGTTTGTAGAAAATCTTAAAAACTACCGCTTTTTATCCTGTTTACAATCTTTGCGATTTTCGGAATGTCCAGTGCTTTCCTGGCAAAATTCACGCCGGAAATTATAGCTGCATTTGGAGCCGGATTAGAAATCACCGAGGAACCTGTCGCCCTTGACGCATGGCAGCAATTCTTTAAAAACATATCTGGCATTGGATTTAGCGCATTGATCATTCTGTTCGGAAGCTGTATGTCCAGTGAGTATTCCAAAGGCACTTTGCTTCTGCTGGTAACAAAGGGTCTAGCAAGACCGGCAGTGATTTTGACAAAGTACACCGTAGCGGCTGTGTCTATGACGGTCAGTTTTTGGGTGAGCTTTGTAGGAGCCTATGGATATACCTATTACCTTTTGGCCGGATGCTTCACTTTCAAATGTTGTACCGTCTGCGTTTTTTATGTGGATGATTGGATTTCTCTATCTTAGCATCCTCATACTCGGTTGTGTTCTATTCAAGCAGACTTTTCACCAGCATCCTATTCACTGGCGGGATCGTAGCCCTTTTTCCGTTTTCAGTATGGTGAGACCATTTGTCCGCCCTGAACCCGATTGTCCTTGCCTCACGAAATGTTGACCTGATTTCAGGAAAGATTTCCATAACGAATTTTATTATTCCTTTATCATCTCCGTGGTTTTGTCCGTGGTATTTTTAGTGGCGGCAATCAGCGCATTTAATAAAAAGCAGCTGTAAAACTTACAAAGATGCCTTTTCATCCAAGCTCAGAACATGCAGCATGAGAAACCGAAAGGCCCTGACCCAGGGCATAAACGGCAAGCTAAATACCGCCATTTTGCAGGCCCTTCTCCGCAGGTTCTCTCACACAATCAGCATTGCATCTCCAAAGGAAAAAAAGCGATAGCGTTCCCGGACCGCTTCCTCATAGGCCGCTAAAATGGGTTCCCGTCCAGCCAATGCGGAAACCAGCATAATGAGGGTGGATTCCGGCAGATGGAAATTGGTAATCAGCCCATCCAGTACCTTGAACCGATAGCCAGGGTAAATAAAAATATTCGTCCATCCTGCGCTCTCCCGCAGTGTGCCATCCTCTTCTGCCCAGCTCTCAATGGTCCCTGCAGGACGTCGTTCCCACACAGATCACCCGTCCTCCATCCCGCTTGGTTTGGTTGATGGTTTCCGCTGTCTCCGCAGAAATGACACAATACTCGCTGTGCATAGCATGGTCCGTAATCTCCTCCGCTTTTTACTGGGCGAAAGGTTCCCAACCCCACGTGGAGCGTCACATAGCAGATTTTACCCCCATTTTTTCAATGGAATCCAGCAGATCTTTGGTAAAATGCAGGCCTGCCGTAGGGGCTGCCGCAGAGCCAACCTCCCGAGAATAGACCGTCTGATACCGTTCGGCATCCTGGAGTTCTTCTTTGATATAGGGCGGCAAGGGCATCTTGCCCAGCCGCTCCAGTAATTCCAAAAAAATACCCTCATAGGTAAAGCGGATCAGCCGGTTTCCCCCTTCCAACACAGCGGTCACCTCTGCGGTCAGGGCGCCATCCCCGAAAGACAGCTTCGCCCCCTCCCGCAGTTTTTTTCCAGGCCGGACCAGACACTCCCCAGACATTTTCTCCCCGGTCGATGAGCAGCAGCACCTCGCAGGCTCCCCTGGGGCTCCCGTCTGCCCAGCAAACGGGCCGGCAGCACCAGGAATCGTTGAGGACCAAACAGTCCCCTGGCCGAAGAAATTGAGGCAAATCATAAAAATGATGGTGTCCGATCTCCCCATCCTCTTGTCCAACGTCAGCAGCCGGGAGGCGTCCCGACGTTGGATCGGCGTTTGTGCAATGAGTTCAGGGGGTAATTCATAGTAAAAATCGTGTGTTTTAATAGCCATCCATCTCCATTACATCAACTGAACCTTCTGCCGTCAGCGTCTCGGTGACAAAACCGCCTCGCCCGGCATAGTATGGACCGGAAACCCATGGTGAGACTGTTTCAAAGACCCGATTTTCACGGTTCCACGACATTTTTCCCCAGGGAAGGACTTTGGGCGTTGACAGCAAAAATAATCTGTGCTATCTTTACTAAACAAACATCTGTCTCTTTCTCAAAAACACTCTGTTCTTCTAAGAGACAAAATATAGTTTATTATAGTACAAATACCATCAGCTTTTCAACTGCTGTTTCTCACTTCCCAGCAGAACGGGCTGTTTTCAGGTAGTTTCAACAAGATCAGGAGGTACTTCTCATGAAAAAGTATACTGTCGGTGTCGTCGGTGCCACTGGGATGGTGGGCCAGCGTTTTGTGACCCTGCTGGAAAACCATTCCTGGTTTCAGCTGACTGTCGTGGCGGCCAGTGCCCGTTCCGCTGGAAAGTCTTATGAAGAGGCTGTCGGTCCCCCGCTGGGCCATGACCACCCCGATCCCTGAGGAAGCCAAGTCCCTGGTGGTCCTGGATGCACTGGCAGACCGAGAAACCATTGCGTCCTCCGTCGACTTCATTTTCTGTGCCGTTGACATGAAAAAGGAAAAATCCGCGCCCTGGAAGAATCCTATGCCAAGTTGGAATGCCCGGTTATTTCCAACAACAGTGCCCACCGTTGGACCCCTGATGTCCCCATGGTCATTCCAGAGGTCAATCCAGAGCATCTCCAGGTAATCCAGGCCCAAAATCCCGGCTGGGAACCCGGCGCGGTTTCATTGCGGTGAAGTCCAACTGTTCCATTCAATCCTACGCCCCGCGCTACATCCCCTGCGCCGCTTCGGCATAACACAGGTACTGGTCTGTACCTATCAAGCCATCTCTGGGGCGGAAAAACCTTTACAACCTGGCCTGAGATGGTTGACAACGTCATTCCCTACATCGGTGGAGAGGAGGAAAAGTCGGAACAGGAGCCCTTAAAGGTCTGGGGCACCGTGGAACATGGGCAGATTGTCCCCGCCGCCGCCCCTTCCATCACCGCCCAGTGCCTACGGGTGCCTGTATCGGATGGCCATACCGCCGCTGTGTTTGTCTCCTTCCGTGAAAAGCCCTCGGTGGAGGAAATTAAAACTGTATGGAAAAACTTCCAGGGCCGTGCCCAAGAACTGGCTCTCCCCAGCGCCCCAAACAGTTCCTTCATTATTTTGAGGAAAACGACCGGCCCCAGGCCAAGCTGGACCGGGACCTTGAGGGCGGCATGGCGGTCAGCTTGGGCCGTCTCCGTCCGGATACCCAGTACGACTATAAATTTGTCGGCTTGTCCCACAATACCCTCCGGGCGCGCCGGCGGCGGCGTTCTGCTGGCGGAACTGCTCTGCGCGGAAGGCTACATTCTTCCCCGCTGAGAGAATTCATCTCTCAAAGCACGGACCAGATTGATATTCTGTTACGAAAGCATTTCTTCAGAAATCAATCTGGTCCGTGCTTTTTTACGTTTTTGTTATCTGGAAAGGAGTCTTTATGAAAACACCTGTGTTCACTGGCACCTGTACCGCTTTGATTACCCCCCTTTCAGGCCTCTGGTTCCATCGACTATGCCGCCTTTGCCCGGCAGATGGACCGTCAGCTGGAATCCGGCGTGGACGCGCTGTGTGTCTGCGGCACCACAGGGGAAAGTTCCACCCTCACTGTGCAGGAACATGTCCATCTGGTGGATTACTGCGTGTCCCACGTAGCGGGCCGGTGCAAAGTGGTTGCCGGCTCCGGCAGCAACGACACCGCCGCCGCGCTCTATCTCTGTCAGCATGCCCAGGAATCCGGCGCAGACGCTCTTCTTCTGGTCACCCCTATTATAATAAAACCACGCAAACCGGCCTGATCCACCACTATGAATATCTGGCAGACAAAACAGACCTGCCCGTCATCCTCTACAACGTGCCCTCCCGTACCGGACTGTCCTTTACCGCAGAGACCTACCGTATTTTAAGCCAGCATCCCCGGATCAACGGCACCAAAGAAGCCTCTGAAATTTCTCTCTTCTGGCAGAAACCATGGCTTTCTGCGGAGATGAGCTGAATGTGTGGTCGGGCAATGACGACCAGACCGTCCCCATGCTGGCTCTGGGCGCAAAGGGGCTGATCTCCGTCACAGCCAATCTGGTTCCAGAACCCATGGCAGAGCTGACGCACAGCTATTTCCGGGGAGAAGTCGAGGAAGCCTGAGAGCTTCAGCTCTCCTATCTCCCCTGATGAAAGCCCTGTTTTCCCAGGTAAATCCCATTCCCATCAAGGCTGCTATGGCGGAACTGGGCCTTGACAGCGGCAGCCTCCGCCGCCCTCTCTCTGGGCAATGGACAAAAGCCCTGCAAGGAACCCGAGAAACCCTGGCCGCCTTCGGGTTGCTCTCTTAATCGCCTGTTCTTTCTTCTGCCTCCATACCAAAGCCCCCTTCTTGCACAGGATACTTTCCCTGTACAAGAAGGGGGCTTTTGGTCCTTTTTAAAGTCTTCTCCCCGGCCGTTGTCATGGACAACATAGCCATTCACTGTCACAAAGGCCACTTCGGTGCCCAGCTCATCGGTGACTTTCACCTCATAGAAACAAATTCGCTTCCCATCTTTCACCTGCTGTGCCACCGCCGTCAGATGCTTTCCCTTTGCGGATTTCAGAAATGTGATTTGAGACGCCTGGGTCACCACATCTCTTCCCTTTGATTGGAAGCCACAGCAAACGCAAAATCCGCCAAGGTAAAATGGTCCCTCCCATGGGGATTCCCAAAGCATTGCAGTGCCGGGGCTCAATTTCCATGGAGCACCTGGCATACCCATAGGACGCCTCATCAATGACAGCACCCAGGCCCTCGGAAACAAAGAGGTCTTTGATGAATTTCTCCTGGAGGCAGCAGAGATTCTGATCCATGCAATCCCGCCCCCTCACCAGATAACTACACGCTCTTCCGGCGGCAGCCACATGGCATCCTCTTCTGTGATGTCAAAGGCCTCGTAAAACTCCGAGAAGTTTTGCAGGACTAGACTGCCGCGCAGCTTATCCGGCGCGTGAACGTCTGCCTGAGCCAGATAGAGTCGAGTCTCCCGGGGATAGCTGCTGCACCAAATCTCTGCCATCGCAGTATACAGCGCGGCATAGTCAGGATTCTCTCGCTTACTTTCAATCTCGGTCAGGCAAGCCACGGAGCCAAGATCGGCAATGTTCTCAGACAGGGTCAGGGCACCATTGCAGGTGATTCCCGGTGCGGACTCTTTCCCATCGTAGAGCTTGACCACTTTCTCACACAACGTCTGGAAGGCCGCATAATCTTCCTGTGTCCACCAGTCCACGGCATTGCCGTTTTCATCGTATTCGCCCCGTTGTTGTCAAAGGCATGGGTAATTTCGTGGGCAATGACATAGCCTACCTTCCCCAGGTTTTCCTCATAGGAGGCATCCACGTCATAGAAAGGTTCCTGCAGAATGCCCGCAGGGAAGGTGATGGAGTTGGCGGTAAAGAGATACCCGGCGTTGACCGTGTAGGTTGTCATTGGCCAGATATTTTCATCCACCCGGTCTTCTGGAGCTCTGCCAGCAGCTTGTTGGTTCCTTTTTGGATGGCAATGAGGTTGTCACAGAAGCTGCCTCCTGCTCCGCCGACAGGATCTCCACATCTTTCAGGGTATCGTCCCAGTCATCCGGGTACCCAATGTTAATCTGGATGGTGTCCAGCTTTTCAATAGCCTTTTCCTTGGTGGTCTCGCTCATCCAATCCAGCGTTTTAATCCGGTCCCGGTAAACCGCCAGGATGTCCTGAACCATTTTCTCCACATCCGCCTTGGCCTCTGCGGAGAAATAGCGGTCTACATAGGCCTGGCCGAGATAGTCGCTCATCACCTGCTGGACATACTGCGCAGCACTGTCCTCCAGGAAAGGGCACCGGAAGAGCCCATGTAAGCCTCACTAAATGCGTTGCCCGCTTCTGTGAATTCCTCATTCAGCGCCGGACCAAAGCCTGCGGCCAAATACAGACGGGCATACGCCTTCAGAATCTCCAATCCATCCGGGGTTTTGCCCTCATCAAAGATCTCCGCCCATGCCTGGAGCTTTCCAGGGTCCATGACCTGAATGTGGTTGGTATGTGTCAGTCCGGTCAGCGCAAAAGCGCCTCCAAATCCACCCGGGGAACATGGCCTGCTGCTCCATGGTGTAAATATTATAGGTTTTGTCTACATCCGCCAGTTCCTGGTTGCTCAAAGACGCCGCCGCAATTTTGGCGTCTACCCGCCAAATGGTATCCGCCGCCGCGGACGCAGCCGCCGCCTCACTCTGCCCCACCAAAGTCAGCATGGTGCGGACATAGGTCTGATAGGCCGACTTCTGCTCCGGCGTGGCGGTGCTGTATCCTCCTGCCCCAGGGAAGGCGTGATTCCGTCAAAGAGAAGTGTATATGCCGTGTTATCCTTCACGTCAATGTTTAGGCCAAAGCCCATAAAAAGGGTTCCGCCTGTCTCCTCATAGACACGGTTCTGAACCGCCATCAGCTCCTCTATGGTTTTCGCCTGATCAATGGCATCCAAGTAGGGCTGAATAGGGGCAATTCCTCCGCATTTCTTGCCTCGATATTGAGAATATTCCGGTAGAAGTTGACGATCTTCTTCTCCCCTTCTGTTTTGCGCCGCCGTCAACCAGTTCCTGAATGATCCCGGCAATCTCCTCGTCCACCTTTGCGCCCAAGTCATAGAAGGCACTGGCCCCCCCAGGTAACCCGGTCGGATGACGCTGTTATCCAGAGCCTCTTTGTTGACCGTAGCGTAGAAGTCATCCTTCAGGTTGCTGCCCTCCAGGGCATAGGTCCGCTGGAGGAAGAGCTCCAGCTGCTCTTTTGTAATCTTTCGGTCGGGAGAAAGGTGGTTGCACTGGTTCCCGCCACAATGCCGGATGCCAGCACATCTTCCAGCTCCGCCTGCGCCCAGGCGGGAATGTCCGTAAAGTTTGCCGCGGGATAGCCGCTGCGGGCGTTGTCTCCCTTGGGCTCAGGCAGACCGCCAAAGGCCCGCTGGAGCATCACCAGCGCCTGGGCCCGGGTAACAGCGCCATCCTCGTTTAGGTCTCCGCCGGGATACCCCTTGAGAATGTCTCCATAGGTCACATCCGCGTTGTAATCCGTTGCCGCTTCCAGCAGGATCGACGCGGTCTCTCCCCGGGTCAGTTCCTCTCCCGGTTGCACCGCACCGGCCGCCGGAAGGCAGGAGAACAGCATAACCGCTGTCATGCCCGCTGCGGCAGTTCGTTTCAGCCACTTCATATAGGATTCCTTCTTTCTTTTTCCAACTTCGGCATTGCCGATGGTCAAAACTCTACCGTATATTATTTCTCTTTGTCAACGGTTGCTTCTCCCACTTTTCATAAATTTATCTGCAAAAAACTGGAAAAGAACACATCCCCTCTTGACAAGCCGCGCCCGGTCTGCTATATTCGACTTACGGTTAATCAGTCAACTAACTAACCATTCAAGGAAAGGAGGGGTCTCCTTGCAATTCCAAGGTGAAAAACCGATTTTTCTCCAGTTGGCGGAGCAGCTGGAGGACGGATTCTCTCTGGCGCCTATCCAGAGGGGGAGCCAAAGTTCCCTCCATCACAGAATACGCTGCCACCTATAAGATCAATCCCGCCACCGCGCTGAAAGGGATCAATCAACTGGTGAATGCCGGTCTTTTATACAAAAAAAGAGGGATTGGTATGTTTGTCGCCGAAGGCGCCCAGGAAAACCTGCGAAAACAGCGTTCCGAGGCCTTTTATCATGACTACGTGGAAAAAAATGGTCCGAGAGGCCAAAGGTCTGGGCTTGACCCTCGCACAGCTCACCGACTTGATAAGGAGAGGATTTCAAGATGTCCATTGAATGCAAAGACATTACAAAACAGTTTGGGAGCACACGTGCCCTGGATCAAGTCTCCCTCACGCTGGAGCCTGGTCATATTTACGGCCTTTTTGGGCAACAACGGTGCTGGAAAAAGCACTTTGCTCAGTATCCTGACCGACCGTCAGCTCCCTGACCAAGGCACAGTGACCGTGGATGGACAGCCCGTGCGAAACAACGATGCCGCCTTACACAAAGTTTTCATGGTGGGAGAGCAGAACTTTTTCCCCCGAAGACATGAAAATCAAACGGGCACTGCACACCATGACCTATTTTTACCCCGATTTCGATCTGCGCCGCGCCCATGGACTGGCCAAACAGTTTGGCCTGTCGCTCAAGAAAAAAATCCCGGCACTTTCCACTGGATACTCCTCCATTTTTCGCCTGATCTTAGGGCTCAGCGTCAACACGCCGTATGTTATCTTTGACGAGCCGGTTTTGGGCCTGGATGCCCAGCATCGGGAACTCTTCTACCGTCTTCTGGTGGAAAAATTCATGGCACAGTCCTGTACCATTCTTCTGTCCACCCACCTAATTTCTGAGGTGGAGAACCTCATCGACCACACCATCATCCTGCGGGAAGGGCGCATTCTGCGCAACGCGCCGACAGAAGAACTGCTTACCTCCGCCTACACCCTCCGGTCCTGCCGGGCTGGTGGAGCAGTACACCGAAGGAAAGCAGATCCTGACCAGCCATTCTCTGGGCGGCCTGAAGACGGTTACCTTGCAGGAGGAATCCACCGAACCCCTGCCTGCCGGCCTGGAACGGAAGCTCTATGCGCTTACAGGATTACTTCATCAGTCTGCAGGAAAGCAGAGGACGGCACAACAGAGAGAAAGGATGCAAACCATGTCTATGAATCTTAAACCCGCCATTCGCTACCAGCTCCGAGAATACCTGATAAGCTGCCTTGTCTTTTGGGCCATCAACGCCCTTCTCATCGGCATAGGATTTCTCGTGTTATCCTCAACCTGGGGAGCAGGGACCGCTCCGGCTACACATACAACGGATATGGTTTTGCCTGTGCCATCTTCTTCTTGGTCTTTGGACTGATTCTTCCCCGACAGGCCATTCGCCTGTGCGTACAGATAAGTCTCGCGCCGGACAACCTTTCTCAGTCTTTTCTCTCCGCTCTGCTGCCCGCTGTCTGCCTCTCTCTGGCGGGAGAACTGCTGCTGTCCCTGGCCCAGTTTGCCGCTGACCATACCCAATTTCAGTTGGAGTTCTCTGATCTGTTTAGTATGATCTATCTCAAGCAGGGGCTTCCCCTGACCTTCCTTCAGCACACCGCCTCTATTCTCTTTTCCGCTGCCTGTATGCTGGCCTGTTACTCCCTCGGCCTCTTCTTCACCTTTCTATTTTGGCGGCTGAACAAGGTCGGCTGTATTGTCGCGGCCTTGGCGATCCCGGTCTCTCTGATCGGCGTTCCCCCTTGCTGGCAAAAGCAGAAGAAGTTTTTCCCCTGTTCGCACCCTGTTTCTCACCTCTGGGCGACACCTTCTTTCACTGCCGGGGGTGCAATCCTGCTCCTTCTGGTCGTCGTTCTTTGTTCTCCCTCATCGGTGGCTGCTCATTCGCCGGACCAATATCCGAGGCGGAATGCTTTCCAGCAAGTAACCCCTTCAGCGCATACTTACCATCAAAAAGGAGATTCTCTATGCTAACGCTCAATCACGTGACAAAATACTACGGAAAAATCTGGCCAACGACGATATCAGTTTCCAGGTTGACAGCGGCCAGATTGCCATTCTTCTGGGGCCCAACGGCGCTGGAAAATCCACCATCATCAAGTGCATTGCCGGGCTTCTCCGGTTCCAGGGTGACATCACCATCGGTGGCCATGGAAACAAAAACCACCGAGGCCAAACGTCTGCTGGCCTATATCCCTGAAACACCAGCGGTGTATGACATGCTCACCGTCTCAGAGCATCTGGAGTTTATCCGGCGGGCCTACCGCATAGAGGACGACGGGTATGGCGAGAGACTCTTGGAACGCTTTGAACTGGCAGACAAACGGGATAAGCTGGGCCGTGACCTCTCCAAAGGAATGCAGCAGAAGCTGTCCATCTGCTGTGGGCTGGTTCATCGCCCAAAGCTGATCATTTTGACGAGCCCCTGGTGGGCCTGGACCCCACGCCATCAAGGAATTAAAGCTGCTTTTCCGGGAGCAAAAAGGCCCAAGGCGCCGCCCTCCTCATCTCCACCCACATGATTGACAGTGTGGAGGATTACTGGGATGTCACACACATCATGGTGAATGGGCGTTTTGCCGCCACCCAATACAACAGGCCAGAGGAACTGAAGGCCCGCAGTCTGGAGGACCTCTTCTTTGCCATTACAGAGGGAGGAAAACCGTCATGAGCGCCCTGACTTATCTGACGCTGACCCGGCTGAAAAACGGATTCGAGACTTGTTGCGGAAACCTGCCCGGCTGATCTATGTTGTTTTTTGCTGGCCCTCTTGGTTTTCGCTGTGCAGGGCAGCGGCAGCACATACCCTCCAGAGAGCTACCGGGACCTTCGTGAAGTGGTGGCTATGGCGACCGCCCTGTTCCTCTTTATCTTCCTTCTCACTGTCTGGAACGGCTTCTCTCGAAAGGGGGAACGATTTTTTTCCCTCTCCGACGAACCTTCTTCCCCCCCCATTCACCGGACCCGCACGCTATTCTACGGCCTCCTGCGGCAAATCAGCACAGCACTCTTGCTGGGCATCTTTCTCTTCTACCAATATGGATGGCTTCATAATCTCTATGGCATCACCATGGCGTCCACGGTCGCGCTCTTTCTATGCTACACCGCAGCGGTCTTTCTGGGACAAGTTACCGCCATGACCATTTACACCTTTACCAGCAGCCATGAGGGAGCCCAAAAAACTCTTAAAGGGCCTGATCATTCTCTGCCTGCTTTTGGTGGCTGGATGGCTCTTCTGGGGATTCTGGACCTCCCCCGACCAACGGTTGGCCAGGTAATTGACGCTTCGGTCAGTCTGCCGGTACAGCTCTTTTCCAGTGGGCGGTTGGCTGGGCTGGGTTTTCTCCGCCTGCCTTGGGCTGGGTACCTGGTGGCCTGGGCTTCTTCTCTGCCTGGCCTGGTTTTTCCTCCTTCTCTTCCTTTTGACACACTTCGACCGGGATTGGTACGAAGATGTCCTCCACACCGCTGAGCTGGCCCAATCCGCCATTGTCGCTAAAAAGGAAGGCACCATGGAGTCTGTCCCCAGGCAAAGTCCGTATTGGAGCAACCGGCTTGAAGAAGGGATGGGGCCTCGGCCTTCTATTATAAACACAAAATTGAGAACCGGCGGGGCAGCTGGATGCTGTTGCCCCCCTGCCAGCCTGATCTTTGCCGTGGTGCTCATTGGCTTTTCCTTTTCATGCGAGAGAGCGGCATCCTCCCTGTGTTCGCCTTTGCGGTGTACCTACAACTCTTCACCGCAGGACAGAGCAGAATCAATCGAGAACTCTACAAACCCTTTATTTACCTGGTGCCAGAGTCCTCCTTCTCCAAGCTTCTGCACTGTCTGCGGGAACTCGTCCCTCCGCGCTGGCGGAAGCCATTGTGGTCTTTGTCCCTGTGGGCCTGATTTTGGGCATGGGGCCTGGTGCTATTCTGGTCTGTCTCTTCGCTCGGATGAGCTATGCTCTCCTGTTTCAAAGCGGCAACCTTCTGCTGGAACGGTTTTGGAGCGGCGCCAGCAAGGCTCTGATCATGTTCCTCTATTTCTTGATTCTAATTCTCTTGACCCTGCCCGGCATCCTCATTGCAGTGTTTTTGATGGTGCTTCTGAACTTGCCCGGCGGTGTCAGCGGCGGACTTCTGGTGGCTGGAATCATCAATATTCCGGTGGCACTTCTCCTTTTGTACCTCCTGCGTGACATGCTGCAGTACGCCGAATACAACCGCTAACGCCTCTGTCCTCTGGCTCAGCTTTTTCTGGGCCAGAGGCTTTTTCTTGCAGTGTTCCAAAAACTATTGTAAAATGGAGGATACTCGAGAGGAGGAGCTTGCGATGGAATATACCTTTGACCAAGTGGCCGATCTGTTGGATGAGATGGCCGAGACTTTTCCACCTGTGTTCTTTGAGCAACTGAACGGAGGCATTCTTCTCCAAGAAGAGGCCAAGCCGGACCCCATGTTTCCCGAGGCGAGGTCTACTTCATGGGGAATACGTTCAGGACAGTTACCTGGGCCGATATATTAACTTATATTATGGTTCTTTCCTGGCCTCCGCCCGCAATGAGAGTTGGTCAGAAACCTGGCGGAAAGAGCTTTACACCACGCTGGCCCACGAGTTTACCCACCACGTGGAATCCCTGGCCAACGCCCACGGTTTGGATGACAAAGATGAGGAAGAGCTGCTTCGTCTTTTGGAGAAATATCGGGACGCTCCCTGATGCCTGAGCCCTGTGTCCGATTGTTTCCCTCTATATATTGTGGTCTCTTTTGGCCCGTCCCTTGACGAATTTTGTCGAAGGCCGAAAAAAAGTTGCAGAACGGTTTCAATATATTGAAAAGAATTACAAAACGTTCATTAAAATATTCCACAAAAGCCTTGAAATTCATCATCTTTTGTAGTATCATGGTAAAAACGCTTGATAGAAGCAAGAGTTGTGTTCTTGTCACATTGGGGATTTCGACCAAGAGAGAGCATATCAATACAGAGGAGGTACGCACATGTCATTCTTTAGCGCGTTGCGCCGAAAGCCGGAAGAAGAGGACCTGTACGAGGATTACGAAGAAAGCTATGCCTACGAGGACGAGGGACAGGACTGGGCATCCGAGGGAGTTCAGCCCATCCACAGCGTTGCAGATATGCAGATCGTCTTGGTGGCTCCCCAGGAGTACAAGGATGCATCCAAGATCGCTGACCTTCTCCGGGATATGAAGTTTGTGGTGCTGAACCTGGCCAAAACGGAGCGGGATGTCGCCCGCCGCTTATTGGATTTTGTGTCCGGCGTGATCTATACTGAGGATGGCCACATTATGAAAGTCGCCACCAATGTCTATGTGGTTGCCCCCTATTTTGTAGATTTGCTGTGAGCCCCGGCGAGAGCGACGAGCTTTATTTTTAATGAAAAAAGCAAAACACAGGTGCACGGCGGCTCCATGCACCTGTGTTTTTTCTTATTTTCATCCGGTCAGCAGTTTTTCCTCGGTTTCTTTACATCAACACGTCTTCCAATGCCTCCGGGTCCAAAACAGTAACCGTCCCCCGCCCCAGGGAAACAATGCCCCGGCCGGCAAACTGGTTGAGCATCCGGGTCACAACCTCCCGGGAGGAACCGATATACCGGGCGATCTGCTCATGGGTCGCGGAAAAGGAGGGAGACTGTCTCCGCTGGCTCTCCTCCAACAAAAAGGTCGCCAATCGCTTTTCCAGGCTGAGAAATATAATCTGCTGCATGGTCCGCAGCACCCCGGAATACTGAATCACCGCCTGCTTATAGACCAGCCGTTCCACATCCGGGTTGCTGTTCATCAGCTGTGAGAGCGTCGGTGCGGGCAGGATTGCAATCTCAGAATTCACCTCTGCGGTGATATGACTTTCAAACTCCAAGCTCTGAAGCACGCAGGCCGCTGAAAGAATACAAGATTCTCCTTTTCAATGCGGAATACGGTAATCTCGCCCCTCTTCCGACAGGATGGAAAACGCCAGCCGGCCCTTCCGCACAAAAAAATCAGCCCCACGCAGCTGTCCCCATGCCGGTGGACCACCTGGCTCTTTCGACATGGTACCTGCTGCATGGAGCGGTCCAAAAGATCCTGTTCTTCCGGGGTTAAATACTGATAAAAGGAAATTTCTCGATTCATTGGAAGGCCCTCCGTCGGCAGAAAATGCGGTGTATTTCAAATTTTTCCTTCTTGGGTGACAAAATCACTGTGATAATTCGCAATTTTGTAGTATCATCATACCATAGACAGGGAAAGCAAGCACAACCACTATTTTAATTTATCTTGTAAAGGAGATTATGATCATGGATATGAAATTCTACAAATGTTTCCCACTGCGGCAACATCGTTGCCTACGTTCAGGACAACGGTCCTAAAGTTGTCTGCTGCGGGAAAGATGAAGGAAATGGTGGCAAACACCACAGACGCCGCCACGGAAAAACATGTCCCTGTGGTAACGGTGGACGGTAACCAGGTCACTGTCTCCGTTGGTTCTGTTACCCACCCCATGGAGGAAAAACACTACATCCAGTGGATCAGCAGCCTGCAGACCGAGCAGGGAAATCAGCGCAAAGCTTTGAAGCCCGGTCAGGAGCCCACCGTCACCTTCGCCATGGCTCCCGGCGACAAGTTCGTGGCCGCCTATGAGTACTGCAACCTCCACGGCCTGTGGAAGAAGGCATAATTTAGTTTGATGTCTTATCCCTCTCCTATCTTTTATAAGACGGGAGAGGGATTTCCCTTTGCCTGTTTACCCGATTTTATCAAAAATGTCCTCTCCGGTTGCATCTGCAACGTGTTTTTCTTTGTCTGCGCGCTACAATAAAAACATTAACGCCATCGGCGAGAAATCGAGGTATTGTTATGAAGAAACTTCTTGCGCTTTTGCTTTCGCTCTGCTTGGTTGCCGCACTGTGTGCCGGCTGCGGAAGCACGCCCACCCCCCGCAGACGACGACAGCACCACAACCACCCCAGAGGAACCCGTTACCGTTCGCTTAGGCGGTCTGAAAGGGCCCACCTCCATGGGAATGGTCAAGCTCCTGTCAGACAACGATGCAGGGAAAACCACCAATCATTATGAATTTTCCATGGCTGGTTCCGCAGATGAACTCACCCCCAAAATGCTCCAGGGGAACTGGACATTCTG
>VOFB01004695.1_pt1 | contig 46269 bp, 83 predicted proteins | sample 5384141 | NCBI WGS metagenome assembly VOFB01 (sample SAMN12384721, study PRJNA508395) | human gut metagenome | isolation source: healthy gut A | host: Homo sapiens | reverse complement strand
CCAGTTACGTATTGCTGTGCGGATGCCACGGCGATTTATTACGGCGATGGTGCGAAAGTAGGCAGAGCAGAAAACTCCACTCAGATAAATTTTCGGAATATGGTTGAGCATTGTTTTTCCGAAACGACTCTGATGCCCCTTACTGCACCAGTTATTGATAGCAGTTTTTCCAGCTGGCAGATTTTGAAACTGTCTGCGGTCAGCACATCGGGATAAAGCCGGAGAGCAAATTTGTATAATACATAGCCGCAAATGCTCCAGCACGATTTTAACCTGTTCTCCATCTGCATTTGGCAATCGCCCTGTACTCGCCGGGCAGAATAGCTTCGGGGAACACTTTGCGGTTTTCCAGATGTTACGACGTCCTCTTTCTCTTGATTTTGTAGCGCCGGGTTTTCTTACCTGTGTACTGCAGGGGATCTTCCTGCTTGGCAAAGAGGGTGCTATGGGCGGTGGATTTGTTGATATGGCAAATCCGATACAGCTGGATCCTTCGTGATAATATCGAACGTCGTCCCAGTTGATTGCGTTTCTTTCATGAGACAATACACCTCATATTTCTATAAGCTTTGCTGTATTCGAACTGTCCGTGTATTGCCTTCAATTTTTGTTCTTTCCGTTCTTTCCGCAGTTCTTTCCAAAATCGGAAAAATCGCTGATTGGAACCGATGGGCGATTCCTCAGTATTTTCGGGATTTTCTCAAAAAACCAGATTTTATGCGGCTTTGCGGGCGTACAGGGCCGACTGAAAACTGACAGGAAAAGCATGTAATTAACAGATGGCGATAAAACTCGAAATCAGGTAGTCCTTCACGGGTTCGTGGGTTCGAAATCCCACCGTTCCGCTAAATAAGAACGCTGATATGATATTAATCGTGTCTTTATCAGCGTTCTTGCTTTGTAACTCGAAGCCCGCACAAGCCCTTGATACAACGGTATTGACATATCCTATCGTGTAATCATACCTTTTGATGTTTGGCAAAAGCGGGAAACGGTGTCTGGGAATATCGCCTGAAGCTGCCCAAGCCGGGCCAGAATACCGTAAGTGGCGGCTGTCTGCCTTTCGTAAGAATGATCATCTTCGTATTATCGTGAAAATCCGCAATGAGCGCCGTGGAATCTTCCTGCCGCGCTCGTTGCGGATTTTATATTATACGATTTTCCATGTGACTTTGTGCCGCCCTTTGAAGCGGAATACCACCTTTGCTCCTGGAATAGACTGTCACGGAGTCAACGACTGCGTTCCAGCCCGGTGCTGAATTCCCGGTGACCAGTTCCTTTGTTTTGGCAGTTCATCCAGGAAAAACGCGATCTGGCTTTTATGAATATTCCGCCTGCTGATTTCATGTTGGTGGCGTCAAGCCGCTCTTTATATTTTGCATATCTTTCCGCTAATGCCCCATATCGTATGCGTTTTGATCGACCGAGATATGCGTTCCCTCCTCCACACACTTTGCGAATCAGTCCTGGCCGCGGGTTTCGCATTCTTCGGACACCCGCCGCCTTTCGTTCCAGTTCCACAGTGTCGGTAATTTCAGCCAGGGCAATCCGGCAATTTTCAATGATCCCGGCTTTATTGCGGATGCACTTTACAGCCGCCTCAGAAAAGCTACGTTTTGATTTCCGCTTGTGAGATGCGGGCGTATGGCGCAGCATCCATCCCCGCGATATTCTCTGTACCGGCGGCTGCAGATCCAGACGGTGCGCTTGTATTTGTCCGTGGCGTGCCAGACTTTGTCGCCATACAACCCACCACATTCACCGCATATGATTCTGCTGGAAAAGGGATTTACTGGCGCTGTATTTTTGGGCAGTTCCTTCCGTCTCTGATTTCAAACTGCACTAAGTCAAAGACTTGTGGAGACACAATTGCTTCGTGGCTTCCTCCACATAATACTGCGGCTTTTCTGCCCCTATTGATTTTCTGCTTTTAGAAAGAAAATCAATCGTGAACTTTTTCGGTAAAAGCGCATCCCCTTTATACTTTCTTTCATTTGTGAGGATGCTGTCAATGGTGGATTTATGCCACTTGTCCCCGCCGGGCGATGGGATGCCCTGCGCCATCAAATGGGCAAATTCCGGAGGGCGTTTCCTCCAGAAAAAGCCGGTAACATGCGGACGACTTTTGCTTCCACGACTTTGGGGATACCCGTCCTCACCTTTTCATAGCCGAGAATCCTTTATAAGGGAGGCTGACTTTCCTGTCTGAAAACTGTTTTCTCTGTCCCAGGTCACATTCTCCGAAATGGAACGGCTTTCTTCCCTGGGCGATGGAGGACATGGTAATCAGCAAGCCTCACCCTTGCTGTCCAGGGTGTAGATGTTTTCTTTCAAAAGTAGACCTCCTACACCTTTTTTCTTTAGCTGTCTCACGGTGGTTAAGGTGATGAAAGGTGCGGATGAACCGGCTGGGATGGATTTGGTGACAATGAGGTCGATTTTGCCTCCAGAGCGTCGCTTACCATTCGATTGAATCCTGCACGATGCTTGGTGCTTGTGCCTGATATGCCTTCGTCCGTGTACACCTCGACAAATTCCCAGTCCTCTGGCGTTGATCAGCTTGGTGTAGTAATCAACCTGCGCTTCGAAGCTCGTAAACTGCTCATCGCTGTCCGTAGATACGCGGGCATATGCCGCCACCCGGCGTTTTCTGCCCACTTCCGTTGCTTTAGACGCATATTTTGGTTTAATCGCCGGAATAATCGTTACTTCTTTTGCCATGTATAATACTCCTTTGCCTTGCTTTTTCCCTCATTTCCGGCGTCCAGCTTTCAGACCGCGAAGGGTTCTCCCATGTCCTGGTGATTTCCCTCCGGATCTTTGTGATAATGGTCACGGTGTTGGCACAGGGACGCAGATATGGTCAAACGCTATGCCACCGACCAAATCCCGGAAGGATTGCATCCGGAATCTGCTGGGAAGCGCAGTATGCCCCAGCCGATTGAATGTAGGGCAAATCCAGACCACCTTGCCGGATGCCAGCTTTTTTGCGGTATTTACAGCCGCACTTCCCCACACAGGATTTTACCGGCAAATTCCGTGTAGGGCTGTGTCAGAGCAACGTGCGTGCGGATACGCCGAAGACCGCCGCTGCATTTCATTCTGCACTATTGCAAATGTCTCACGGTCAATGATGGGTTCATGGGCGTTTTTCACATAGTATTGCGGGAGTTCACCGTTGTTGCGGAACCTGTTTTTTACCGATGTGGTCTGTCACATAAGATTTTTGCAACAGTATGTCTCCCACATATTTTCATTCGTGAGAATCGACCGAATCACCGATTCCCGCCACTGACCACCGTTCTTGTAACCCCGTCGTTCATCAGTTTTGCAAATCGCGGTAAGGCCTAAGCCGGACAGATAATCCGTATAAATACGCTTTACGATGGCAGCCTCCGCAGGAATCACCTCGAAGCGGTCACCTACCAGCTTGTAGCCCAGTATTCTTGTGGGGGTAGGCTGTCCTTCCGAAAATTCTTGCGTATTTTCCACTTCTGGTTCTCGCTTGCCGACAGGCTTTCCTCCTGGGCGAAAGCGGAGAGCAGCTGTGAGCATAAACTCTCCGTCTTCGCTTAACGAGTGGATATTTTCCCTGCCTCGAACCAGACGTCCACGCCGCAACTCTTTGAGCTCGCACAGTTTGAAGCGTTAGACGGTATTTCGCAAACCGGGAGAGAGACTTCGTAAGGATCAAGTCTATTTTCCCGGCTTTTACAGTCGCACAGCGCAGTCTCTGAAATTCGGGCCTTGAAGCCTTGGCCTGTTATTATGGCTTCATCGGCGTAAACACCGGCGTACCCCAATCCGGGTTACGCTGTATCAGGCCGCTGTAAAAGTAATCTGCGCGGATAGTGAATGAAAGCATGGCGTCCTTGCCGTTGGAAACCCGCGCATAAGCCGCCACGCGCCGCTTTTTGGAATCGGGTCTTCCGTTTTTTGATATATAGCTGATCTGCATTACCGCACCTCCTTCCAGCTATCGTCTTCGGTCAGCGCCGACTACAGGTTCATACATCTTTTTCATTCTTTCCACGGACAGCTTTTTTCCGTTAACAAACCATCGGCAAGAAGTATGCAGATTACCAAACCTGCAGGCAAATCCTGTAATGCCGCTCCGCAAGATACTGCGTCCGCTTTAAGTTTTTGCCTCGAGAGGCTTCGTAGGCTCGCACGCGCTTTACCGTAGCATTCGAATCGAGCAGTACTTTGCGTCCTTTTTCCCATAAACCGTGAATTCCTTTCCGCAGTAATTGCAAGTGAAGGTGGTAGGCCTTTCGGTTAATTTCTTCCTGGTGGTCGCTCCACCACCTCATACGGCATTGATCACTGCAAAACCGCTTCGGCTTCTGCTTGAATTTGAACGATTTTTCTTCCGCAAAATCACATCTTGTCGTGGGCAGGGCGTTTTTGTTCCGGCTGATAAAACGATTGGATTGTATCGCGCTTTTGCCCAGTTCCGCCGATGGAGGTATGGCCCATTCCATGGCGTGAAGCTGAAGGATGCGGGCTTTTTGTTCGTCGGTCATCATCAGAAACACCCCTTTTCAGTGTCACATATTACCTCTGAAAAGGGATATCCAGTTATTTTACCGATATAAATCCGACAAAACGGCCGCGCTATTATTGGCGAATCTGGTCGTATTCATCGCTTGAAATCAAACCCTTTTCACGCATGGATCGGAAAATCGATATCGTCACAAATAACCCCTCGTTTTCCGCAATTTCATTTGCCGTCAGCGGATAGGCCCTCATTGCCGTATCTGGCGGCGAGATAGCACCGGCGGCTACAATACTTACGCTTTTTGCTCCCATAGCTGTAAAACTCTTTCCGCACATCGCGCAGACATGGCTGTATTCGTCCTGATTCCTTCTTGGAGGCTTTGATTTCTATTCCACCAATCGTACCTGCACTTATCCGAGCAGAATTTGCGTGGTTTTCTGTTTTGGAATTTGAACGATAACGCTTCCGCGCAAAGCAAGGGGCATACAGCCGCTCCCTTTGCCTCCCGGAGCATTTCAAAGGATTTATCCGTCAAGCCATGCCGGGAGCAGGGGTCTTCACGGCGGCTTCTCTTAGCCGTAGCATTCCGGCGATTTCCCTAGCTTTTCCCCCTCATATCGAAGGTAGGATATTTGCTGTGCTTGTTCTGTGGTCATGGCGGCCTCCAATCTGGAGGTATCTCCTCACCAATCCCATCTCCGACAGGTCGCTTGTGTTTGGCCCAAAAGCACAAAAAATAAATTGCAGCCACGAAAATGACTGCACCCTTCGGTTGGAGCGGATATTTAGCCCGGAATCTTCAACTTCTGACCGCTGTAGATGGTGTCGCTGTCAAGACCGTTGAGGGCCTTGATCTCCTTTGTAGCGGATGCCGCCGCCCAGGTACTTCGGCGATGCCCCAGAGGGTGTCGCCCCTTGACCACGGTGGACGCGGTAGGTCACCGCCGCGCTCCCGCCGGCGCCAGGTCGGAGACCCGCACCGGGGACATGATGGCGTTGGTGCCGCTCTCGTTCTTGTTGATGACCGCACGGTCGCCGGAAACCTCGTGGACATACCATTTCTGCTTCCGCACCCAGGCGGGGATGGTCTGGCCGCTGTAATACTTCGTCCCGGTGATGGTCACCAGATCGCCGGCCTTGATTTTTCCCCATGGGCTGCTCCGGCTCCACAGGCGTATCCGGCGCAGAGCCGCCCAGCTTGTCCTTGACCGCCGCCCGGAAGGTGTCCATGTTCTTCCCGTGCTTCGGCCACCAGTGCAGCACATCCGCGTGGTTGGACGCGATGCCCAGGTCGTGGCCTTCGCAGTGGCAGATGATGTCCTGCTCCGTCAAGCCATAGAGTTCGCAGCAGATACACGCAGAGATCCACTGCCTCGTTGTAGACCTTTGTCCAGATAATCGGCGTCCGTGAGATCGTCCTCGCAGATCTCGAAGGGAGATGTGGGTATCGTTGGCCTGAACCCGGCGTGCCACCCACGGTGATCCCACGGCAGGGTCTGGTAGGTCGCCACCGTCCCATCTGCCAGCTTGCCGATGAAGGCGTGGACGCAGACCTCCCGGATCCATGGGCTGGTTCCAGTGATTGTTGTACTGGTTCTTCCCCAGAAGACCGTCATCCGGCCCCAACATAACGCTTGAGCCAGGGGTTGTTGGCGCCGGTGGAGTGTACCATGATGCCTTTGGGGGGTGATCCGGCGCCCCGCTTTGTAACAGGCGTTGTTGGTGAAAATCAGCTTATGCAGATTCATTGTCGTTTCCTCCTTTGTCATGCGTTGTTCCAGCATCGTTTCAGCTTCTCCGGGATGGCAGGCCCAGGTGTCGGAGTTCCGGAGGAAAAGATGCCCTCATTGGACAGGTAGAAGAAAATCACCGCCGTGCGCAGGGCACCGCCCTCTCCCAGCACATACACGTCCACCAGGTTGCCGATGCCCACCAGCACGAAGATGAGCACCTTGCGGCAGATGCCCCTGAAGCCCACGGCGCTGGACAGCTTCCTGTCCGCGATGGCGCACATCACGCCGGTGATGTAGTCCACCAGCACGAAGGCACTCAGCGCGTAGAGAAACCATCCACGCCGCCCAAGTACCAGCCCAGGAAGCCGCCCAGCGTGGAAAAGGTAAGCTGGATGCCGATCCAGATCGATTTCATAGTTTCTTCCTCCTTTGTTTTGAATATGGAAAAGACGCCCCCGAGGAGCGCCTTTGTCCTCATGTCAGCCATTCCGGTTTCTCCGGATGGTTTGTGTTGGTACCATCCAGCCATGCGCGGTACCAGTTTTTAATTCCAGAGCTGTCCCTCCGAGAGGGCGTACCAAAGCTGCCCCCGGTTGATGATTGGGAAGCACCCAACTCGGTGTCTTCGGTATTCCGCCTTTGCCGCTTCAGGAAGTGAAGTGTTTCTCAAAATGGATCCCGAGGTCATTTGGGAGAGGTCCTCTTCCGCTGTTTCCAAAGCGTCCACCAGTTCACCCTCCAGGGCGTAACTTTCCACATAACCCTGCTCGTTCAGTAATACCTTCATAGTCGCACCTCAGTTGATTCCAAATACACGGTTGATCTCCCATTACCGCCTTGATGGCGAGAGTCACCAGGGAGCCCTGAATAGTTCAGGTTGAAGGATTTGTAGTTGACTCGTCCGCAATCTGGAAGGAAACCGCAGAGGTTGTCAGCATACTTTGGCACGACCAGGGACGCACGTGACGCCGTGCTGCTTGGCCTGCCGCTGATGACATAGAAGTTGTAGTTTCCGTAGTTGAAAGTGATGCTTCCGCTGGTCAGCGTCCCGTTGTAGAGAGATGTGGCGGCGATGCCCAGGTTTGTCCGAGCCGCTGCAGCATTCTTCGCCCCGGTGCCGCCGTAGGCAATCGCCAGGGCGTTGGTCAGCGAAATAGATGTCCAGGAACTTCGGTCATAAGCCCTTTTCACCGCATAGGAGTTTGCCGCCAATGTGGTGCTGGAAGATGAGATGCTGGAGGACAGCTTAGTCAGCCCGTAATATGCGGTAGTGGCGTATAAACAGCCAATGGCGATCCACCATGACCCGTCATACACGAAATCAACCGTTTCCTTGTCCCGCCAGATATCCGCAATGACCGACATCCCGTCCGTGCTGCAGATGAACTTGTCCCCGGTGCCGTTGACATTCAGCTTGGGCTGGCTGGCGGAATTCCCATAGGTAAACTGTACTGCGATGCGGGAACCTGTTTTCAGTTCGAAGCCGGGGCAGCTCACCACTTTAACTTGTGTGGATGCTGCGGTGGAGGTGCCAAAGTACGGCTTGTCGAAAGGATAGTCGATCTCGTTCGGGGTCAGCGTCCCCTCAATGCGTGTGTCTCCCACCACATGGGCGCCGTTTCCGGGCTTGGAGGTATTGATACCCACCATCTTCTTTGCGAAGTGCCACCAGGGGCGTGCCCTGGGAGACAACGAAATACAGATCCAGCGAGGTCAGCGAGTTCAGCTGGTCGCGGATCTGCAGGTGGAAGTCGTAGGACGATTCGGAATCAAGGCTGCACAGCTCCAGATTGGAAAAGGAGAAGCTGGAACTGGTGGCGGTCACCGAGCCAAGAGGATGTTGGTGTAGCTGTTGTACGAGGACGCTGGTGAGCTTATAGCGATACCGGGCATAGAGCAAGCTGTTCTTCTGTGTTCCGTCCATCGTGATGGGCGAAATGCTGCCGTTGAACACAAGCCGCATCTCGGTCTCGATGTCGCTGGTGCGCCGGAGAGAAAACGGAGCTACCCTGGCTTTATATATACCACGGTGACGCTCTGGGCGACTGAGGCGGTGTATCCCCGCGAGTCCGTCACCGTCAGGGTGATGTCCCGTGTGCCGGAGGTGCCGATGGTCCCCAGGGATAGCCGCGCCCGTTGTGTTGGATTTCGTCACGCCACTGCACACCGCCGAGTAAAGGACACGATGGAAGCGCCGTTCCTCGCTGTGGCGGTTCCGGGGTGACTGTCAGCCGGGAGTAGTCCTGGATGAGCACTTGGTTGTTATCCGTGATGGCGGTGGTGGTCGAGTAACTGTCCGCAAAGGTGAAACCGGAGATGCTCGGTCCCGAATTTGCCTGTGAAGTTCGGATGATGCAGGTACAGGTGGATGCGCTGCCGATCTGGGTGTTCCGCTCCTGGTCACCAGCTTGATTATGGCGTTAAAAGACAGCTGGCCATGTCCGTTCCCGAAGAGGTCAGGGTGATGGTTCGGTGGCTGTTCCCGCCGACCAGACGCGCCCGCCAGAGACAGGTAGGTCGTGGAGCCGTTTTGATGGTGATGTAGTTGGTGTAGGCGGCGTTGTACACTGTCACCCGCAGGAAAGGCTGATGAAAGCAGCGTCCGCCGCAAAACTGCCGCAGCTCAAAAAGCACCGCGCCGCCCAGGATCTTGGCGGATATTGTGGAAGAGGTGCCATACACCTGGTTGGTGCGCTTTGCCCGAACCCGCACCGAGTAGGTGGTGTTTTGGCGAAAAGCGTGGAAAGGGAGACGCTGGCGCTGGTCCCTGCCGTGGCGGAGAACTGCGTCCAGGTACTGCCGCCGTTCAGACTGTACTGCCAGATGTCGGCGGCGGCCGAGGAGGATGCGGAGATCTTAAACCCATTGGCAGTGATGCCGGAAACCGGAACAGGACACCGTGGGAGCGGAGCGGTCAATGCTGTTCAGGGTTACGGTGGTGGAAGCTGTAATAGTTCCAATAGACACACCGGAATAAGTGCCGGAAAAACCGCCAGGATGCGGATAGAGCCACGCCGGATTTCGTTCCGTCCGCATTGTGGCTGACCCGCACGGTTTTGGTCTTCAGCAGCTTCTTTTCCATCCGCTGGAGTAATCCTCGATGGCGGGTACGGTGTAGGTCTCGCTGACGCCGTTGACGGAGATGGTGGAGTCGCTTCTCGCCCCAACATCAAGGGTATAGTAGGACAGATACACGTTGAGGGTGATATCGGTATAGTTCCCGGTCACGCTCTGTACGCCGCTCCATTCACAATAAAGGCCAAAGCTGGAAACGGGATAGTTCTGGAATGTGCCGCTGAGCGCCATTGTGCCACCTCCTTAATCCAAAATCACGATGTTCAGCCCTCGGACGCTGTGGGCCATGGGGACGAACTTCGTCTTGCCCACCGTGAGTTCACCGTCCACGGTGGTTTTCTTTGTGATGGTCTCATCCTTGTTCAGGGAGAAAATCTTTTCCTCGTTGTAGTAGCCGGAAAAATTCCGTGTTGTTGATGACCGTCCGCTGGGCGGAGTCCGCATTGGACACCTCGATGCCCCGGCGGTCGATCTTTACCTCTGAGGTGTAAATCTCATTGGGCGCCGGCGTCCATTTGTGAAGGACGCCCCCTCCGTCAGCATGATGTCCGAGACGAACAGGCTGGCATCACGGGAGTAAATTTTGATGGTGATGACGCTGTCCTGCACGTCCGGGAGCAGAGCGGTGTATTCCGTCCACTCAAAGGCTTCGGAAGTATTGAATAAGTCGATCTCCGTATCCCCATTGATGATGGCCCGGACATAGGCGTTGTAGGTGGAGGTTTTCTTGGCCTTCACCGTCAGCCGGTAGGCCTGGCCAGGCACGATGCTGTCCACCACCTGGGTCAGCGTGCTGTAAGCGGCAAGCTGGAAAGCAGGAGTTGGACACGGTGCTGTTCTTTGGTTTCCGCACCCTGCTGGGCGGTGATCGTCCCGGCATAGGTCCAGTCGTCGGAAAGGCCGTTTTAAGCCGGCGGAGTTGCGGACAAAGTTGATGCCGCCGCTGTACTGCTCCTGCATGGTGAGGACAGCCCGTCTACCGACTGCTGAAGCTGGGACATCTGCCCCTCGATGAGCCGGAGGTTTTCCTGCTCCTCCGTCAGCTCCCCGGTGACGCTCTCCACCGACTCGGTCAGGTCAGCCACATAGCTGTTCAGCCCATCAATGGACTGCTGGAACTGGCTGACCCTGCCGCTGACCTCCTCCAGGGAGTCTGTGGTGGCGTAGGCGCTGAACATGACCTCGCCGCTCTCCAGATCCCACCAGGAGGAACCGTCCTGGGATTGGATCACCCCGGCCTTGATAATGTTCGCAATCAGGGGCCGGATGTGATGAAATCCGCTATAATCTGCCCATCTGCAGTGATAGCAGTTTCATAGGGACCCGTTGTAGCCATTTCTGGAAAATCCTAACCCATTCACATTCCACCGCCAGACATTGACCGCATCCTCGATGGACGGCTGGTCAAGAATCAGCAGCTCGTAGGGCAGGCCGGTCTCGCTGTCGGTGTGCAGCACCACATAGCCGCCCGTCTGGCCGGTGATGCGGTCGGTGGCGTTCTGGATGGCGGAGTTCATCAGCGCCGGGAAATGACCGGCCTTCTCCGCCGCTTCCTCCGCGCTGGCCTGTGCGTCCGAGACGTTGTTCAGAAGATTGGCCTTGCCGCTGCCCAAGGTGATGGACACATACTTCTCCGCCAGGGTATCGTAAACCGTGGTGATGACCTTAGCCTTGGCGGTGATGCCCAGGGCGGAATGCCGGATGGTCACGGTATCGCAGAGGAAACCCGCTCAAGAACAGCGGCATACTCCGGCTGCTTCCAGAGTGGCTCGAAGGAAACGGTGAGCGCGGGAACCTCCACCCCAAGGGGGTTGTTCGCCAGATAGGTTTGCGCCTTGGCACGGAGTGCATCCTCGGTGATGGCTTCTTCCTCTCCAAAGCTGTCGGTGAAAATCCCGGATGAGGGTCTTGCGCTGGGACAGCGTGGTGTCTGCGATGGGAAGCAGCACTTCGGTGAGAGTGACCACCGTTTCGCTCCCGTCATCGGCGGAGATCACCGCATAAGGGAGCAGGTCGGTGTACACCTCGGTGATATCGCTGTCGTGCTCCAGCTCGGTGAGGTTTTTGCCGTACTCGATCACCACGCCGGTGTGCTGGCCGCGCCCCTGGTGGTGGATGACGTGGAAGTTGTCCCACTCATACTCACCGCCCCACAGAGCCAGAAATGAACCGTCCACGCCGCCCAGACAGGCGCGTACGCTCTGGGGCTTGGCCACGGAGAAGGGCTTTGCTTCGGAGTAATCTGTCTGGCAGGTGAAGCTGTGGGCGGTGGCGGTATTCTGAAACACACGCTGCATGGCAAGCTCCGGCGAAACGCTCTCGCTGGACCAGGTCAGGGCGGCGATATTGGAGAGGTCGTAGGAGATGTGCTGGGCATACACCGTTACCACGCCATCGATGGGCGTGGTGATGCGGTAGATGCGGAAGGCCTGGTCATCGGCGGTGTCATTGGGCTTGGCCTTGATGATCCGCTCGGAGGACAGCTCTCCGTAGTTCCTCCCTGTGACGGGGTATTGGAGCACCAGTTCGTAGGCGCCGTTTCGCTCCTCAGTCACCTCACAGGAGATGCAGTCCGCCAGGACGCCGATGCCAAAGGTGGAAAAATCCACTGCATTCGCTTTGAAGAGAACCGGAATCATAGTGTCACCCACCTCGGCTGTATCACCAGGCTGGTCACCGTTCCCACCCAGGAGATGGTGTTGACGCCGGGCTGGAGCCTGGGGAATCCATCCCCGGTGACCTTGTCGTTCATGGGGGTTGTACCAGAGTAAAGTTCATCTGCTCACTGTCGCAGACGATGCTTCCGTCCAGCCCAGTGAACACCCAGCTCTTGTTCTGCCCACCGCCCTGAATGGTCAGGGTCACCGTCCCTTCCCCGGTGAGGGTGAGGATAGGCAGAGACTCAAAACTCTCCGGGTTGGTCACCGTAGAGCCGGACTGCGTGAGGGTAACAGGTTCGGTTCCGTCCACACTGTAGCGGAAGGGATGGCAGGAGAAGCTGACGGTAAATACGCCGATGCGGTTGAGTTGGTCCTCAATATCCAAGCTCCCGGAGTACACCGCCTTCCGGGTGTAGACGGTATCGTAGCTGTCGGACAGTGTGTGATAAGCGTTCTGCTCCCCATAGAGCCAGGCTTTGACCTTGGTGATTTTCTCCGCCAGTTCGGCGATGGACTTGGCGGGCAGGAACACGGAGTAGGTCACCTGCACATTGGGATAGCGGCCATTGGGCAGATGAGGTCGCCGTTCCTGCCGGGAATGGACTGGAAAGTCACATCATACTCCGGGGCGGAAAACACATTCTTGCTCTCAATGCGAAGCCCCATGTCCAGAGACGAAACCCGTTATACACAAAATAGTTCATGCGAAGACCACCTTTCCGTTTGGCAAACTGGCCGGCAGTCACCATGATCTCGTTGGTGAGCTGCCGGATGTCCTCATTGGTATAGTTGTTGAAGGTGCCGATATTCAGCGCTGCAGGACGAAACCGCTTTTCCCAGAGCCGCCGGAAGCTGCGGAGGTCACGGCGTTTTCCACGCTTCCCTTCACGGAGAAATCCGTGGGCAGCGCCGTGGTCATATCCTTTGGCGAGGTCCTGCATGACCCCGTTGATGTTCTTGCTCATACCCTCGGCGGCTTTCACCGCCTGACCGCCGTTGTTCTCGATGGAACCGGCAAGGCCCTCCCACCAGCATTTCGCCCACCCAGGCCATTTCCTTGGAGGGCGAGTTGATGCCGAAGAAGTTCAGAATGCCGTCCCAGATGCCGGAAATCCAGCCGGAGACTTTATCCCAGATCCACCCGGCCAGGGACTGGATGCCCTGCCACAGGCCGCGCACCAGGTTGGCGCCCACCTCGGCAATCTGGGAGACGCCCTGGCCGAGAGGCCGAGACGATCCCCGTGATGATCTGCGGAATCGCCTTCACGATCTCCGCAATGATGGTCGGGAGATTCGCAATCAGGGACACCAGCAGTTCTACACCCGCCTGGATGATTTGAGGGATACTGTTGATAAGAGTGTTTACGATGCCGGTGATAATCTGTGGGATCAGCCGCCACAATGGTGGTAATGATGATCTGGGGCAGCGCCTGGATGAGCGATACCAGCAGGTCGATGCCAGCCTGGATAATCTGCGGGATGGAGTTTAATACGGCTGTGACGATCCCCTCGATGATTTGCGGGATGGCCGCGACAATGGCGGTGATGATGTCCGGCAGAGCCGCCACCAGAGAGGTCAGAAGCTGGATGCCGGTGTCAATGATCTGGGGGATGGCATTCAGCAGGAAGGTCACAATTCCGTTGATGATCTCCGGCAAAGCCGCGATGAGCACCGGCAGGGCGTTGAGGATGCCCTGGGCCAGCCCTGACCAGCTGTAGAGCCGCATCCAGGATGAGGGGCAGGTTGGCGATAAGGGTCTGGCAAATCTGCACCACCATCTGCACAATGGTGGGCACCAGCTGAGGGCAGTGCGGTAGCGATACCGGAAGCCAGGTAGCCACCACCTGCATCGCCGCCTGTAAAAGCTGCGGGGCCAGCTCGGTCAGGCTGGTGACGAGCTGGAGAACAATGGACAGAGCGGCTGCGGCCAGCTGGGGCAGCGCGTTTACGATGCCGGTGACAATGGTTGCGATGATATTCACCCCGGCTTCCAGCAGTACCGGAAGGCTGGCGAGGATGGCTTCCCCATGACTGGAACAATGGTGGAGAGCTTCTCCATGAGCACGCTCACCAGACCGGAGATGCCCTCGGCGAAAGTCTCGGCGGCTCCGGCGGTGCCGTTCAGCACGCCCTGCAGCCCCTCGCCCATGAGGGACACGAAGGGAATCATGGCAGTAAGAACATCCGCCGCCATGGTCTTCAGCGTGGTCATGATGGGTTCCGCGATAGCGCCCAGCTGGGCGTAGGCATCGGTGAGAAGCGCCTGGGCGCGCTGAGCTTCCATCACGTCCCCGTTGAGGGTTTTGTAGTTTTCCGCCGCTTCCTGGTACAGGCCGTTGAGGGTATCGGTGATGAGCGCGGCGCGTTCCTGCTCGGAACTGCAGCCATCCAGCGCCGACTGGAAGGCTTCCTCATTGACGCCGGCCCAGTTCAGCGCGTCCGCCAGCTGGCCGGTGATGGTGCCGGTCTTGGCGGTCTCATTGGCGGCTTCGGTCAAACCTTCGATGGGGCTGTCCCCGAAGGTGGCCCATACGCCGGCGGCGATGTCCGTCCACTGCGCCAGCTCTTCCTCGGTGGAGCAGAGCTTGGCGAGGTGGTTGACCGCTTCCACACTGCGGTCCTCTTCACCCAGGATGGCATAGAAACCGGTGTAGGCTTCACCGGCCTGTTCCGCCGTAAAGCCGGCGGTGGTGAAGGCCGCATCCAGCTTGGCCTGGTCCTCCCGGTATTCCCGTGTGGACTCCGCCAGGTCGAGGAAGCTCTTGGTCAGCCCGGCGAGGGGCGGCGCCGGCGGCGGCAACAGCGGCCCCGCCGTGACCGCCAGACCTTTGAGGACGGAGCCTTCTCCAGCTTGCCGGAAGCCTTGTCAGTCTTGTCAGCTGCGTCATCGATCTCATCCCCGAACTTGTCCGTCTGCTGGGCGGCATCCCGCATCTCATCTTTCATGGAGTCGATGGCTCTCTGGTTCTGGTCAAGCTCCCGCTCCATGTTGTTCAGAGCGGCCTGGGCATTATTGAGCTGGATCTGCCACTGCTGGGTGCGCCGGTCGTTCTCCCCGAAGGAGGTGGAAGCGTTCTCCAGTGCCTTGCTCAGAGTCTCGATTTTTTTTCTTTTCTGGCATCGATCTCCTTGCCCAACACCCGGTTCCGGGAGGTGAGGGCTTCCACGGAATCATCGTTTTTGTCAAACTGGGACTGTACGACCTTCATTTCAGAGCCGAGGACTTTGAAGGACTGGTTGATGTCCGCCAGCGCCTTCTTGAATTCCTTTTCGCCCTCCAGCCCGCTTTTCAGGCCAAAGTTATCCGCCATCCGTGGTCACCTCCTTCAAAATGGCATAAAAAAGCCCGGATTTCTCCAGGCAAAAAGAAAAGAGCCGATTGCTCGACTCTTTCCAAAACTCGATTCAGTTTCCTTGCATTTTTCGGGCTGGGCGTCAATATCCCGCCCACCGTACATGATGCGGAGCACCGTGACAGTTTTACCTGGTGGTCCGGGATGTAGAACACCAGGTAATTGTCCACCGGCATGACCCGGAGGTTGCGGCTGCTCCATGGCTCTCGGTCGTAGACCCGAACCGCTCCGGCATCTCATCCAGCTTGAGGATGTTCTCCTCCAAACGGTCCAGCTGGCCGTTGGCGTTCTGCTCCGACTGAAGCTCCACTGCGATGTAGCGGTAGATTTCCCGCAGATCGTGCTTTTGCTTCCGGGGTCAGCGTCACCTCATAGCTCATACGCCCAGTTCTCCCCGCAGCTCGTCAAACGCCTGTTTTGCCGGGATGGTTTGCCCGGCTTCATCTGGGTGTAGCCCTTCTCCAGTTCCGTGTCCAGCTGCTCGGCCGTCATGCGGGCTGATGTCCAGCGGGTGCTCCGGGAGCTTTACCTCGAAGGGCAGTCCCCGCTGGAGGATGACCTGCTTGTAGAACATGGTGATGGCATTGGATGCCGGGATGCCCAGGGCGCTGAGGATGGCTTCCGCCTGTTCCCTTGACTTCCGGCTCAATGCGCGCATACAGATTTGCCGACTTTGCCATATCCAAGACTCCTTTCGGGATTTGTGTATTCTTCCTTGCCTCCATTATACTCTATTGTACGGACAAAAGCAATACATTATTCAAATCCCGTAGGGAATCACATCGTCAATGGTCAGCTCCCGCTTCGGCTTGCCAGACCGAGGAACTGCCTGTGGCATTCCCACAGATCCAGCAGCAAGCCAAAGGGCAGGAGCATGGTTTCTCTCCGGGGTAAACCCCAGCTGAGCAGGTGCCGTAATAGAAAAGCCGGGTAAACAGCTCGGCGTCTGTTACCCGACTTCCGCGTTTTTGAGTCCGTCTCGCTTTCGATATTCCGCTTGGTGCCCTTTGTACATGGCTTCCATGATGGCTTCCTTGTAATCCCCGCCAGCTCGAAGGGAGAGGTCAGCAGCTCCACGGCGTCCTGGGTCAGTGGCTCTTTTTGTCCTCCGGATGCTGGAGGTTGTGGATCAGGACGCTCTGATTGGCCAGCAGGGTGATGAGCCAGATGATCTCATCGAGCGCCATTTCAAAGTTCTCGGACTTCATCAGCTTGTCGCCCAGGTTCTCCAATCCGCCGTAGCGTCCGGCAATCTCCTTGGTGGCGCGGGTAGTGAGCACCAGATCATACTCTTGCCGCCAATGGTGATGGCGGCGCTGCTCCTTGCTCCATGGGTCAGCCTCCTTACGCAGTTTCTAACGTGCTGTAGTCCGGCTCATACACCTCTTCGTACCAGCCGGAGATGGTGGCGGGCAGACGCCGGTATCGTCCTCGGAGACCTCTGCTTTCCAGGGGTGCTTGCCCTGGCCGTCTACCTTGTTGCGTCGGGTCACGGTTCCTTCAATGGACGGGGTGGAAAATTCAATGCTCTCGCCCTTAGTGGTGAGGTTGGTGGCGGGGATGCCGAACTTCACCCGGTAGAGCCAGAAGTAGCGGTACTTGCCATTGGCCTTCTTGGCGCGGAAGCCCACGGCCACAGGTGCCCGCCATCCTCGCTGGTGGAGACCAGCACCTTATTCCCAATCACCTTGCCTGTCGGTCAAATCCTGGGCAACGGTAACGCCGATGTCATCCACGCCCAGCGTCAGCGTCCCGCTCTGGAACTCCTTCACGACCTCCGCCGCGCCATCGTCCGCGTACAGCGTAGCTTCCGCCAGTTCCACGGAAAGCTCGGCGGTCATGGCCTTTGCCAGGGGCTGAGGGTCGCCGTAGGTTTCGTTGCCGGAAGTATCCTCGGTGATTTTGGCGTAGTACAGCTTATCCAAGCCGATAGTAGCCATATCTCATTCCTCCATTTCGCCGGCGAGCCGCCGGGGGCAATTCGCGCCCCAACAATTCAGGTTACGCAAATCCCGCCCGCGCCGCTGCCGTTCAAAATTCATAGTTGGTATAGTTTGGCCACGTCAATGGCGTAGTGATGAAAGCCGGTATCGTCCTCGTGGGCGATATACCGGCGGTCGGTAATGCAAAAATCCGCACCCAGCAGGGCGCAGACAAGCGTGTCTTTAATGGCGGTGTAGCTGCCCTTCACGAACAGGGACAGCCGCGCCTCCTGGGTGTCGTACCCTGGGGAATTGTCGGCATGAAGCTCAAAGGTGTCCGCCATTGGCGTGATGACCAAATAAAGGTCGGGCGGTACGCCGGAAAAAAAACGCCGGTCTCCACCGGAATGGCGCAGGCATCCGCCACCGTTTTCAGTTCAGATAGCAGACTCACAGCTTCTCCACCTCCTCTTCCAGCTTGCGGATCATGGCGCTGGTACAGGCCTTCCGGGACGAGGTCTGGGCGGGTTTGAGAAAGGGTTTCGCCGGCTGGCCGCTCTTGCCGTACTCGATGATATTGGCCAGCATAGCGTTGCTGCCGCCATCGGAGCGCGGTTCGGCAAAGCCGACCTTGATGTTGTGGTTTCCGTCCCGGTCCACCAACGGCGGGGTCAGGCCCAGGGAGCGTTCCAGCTCACCGGTGGAGCGGGAGTCATATTTCGTCCCGCTGCCGATAACGGAGGAGAGGTTGCTGCGCACCTTTGCCAGAACGACCTCGCTGCCGGCTTCCAGGACATGACCGGCGATCTCGTCCGTTTTGCTGCCCAAAAAGGGACAGCTTGCGGAGGAACTCCTCTGGCATTTCCACTTTTACCTTAGCCACCGGGATTTCACCACCTTTGCCATGCACCGCCAGATACATTCCCGGCCCTTCACATCTTCCACAGAGGTGATCTCGAAGCGGTCGCCATCGCAGAGGAGCGCATAGGTCTGTGGTCACGGATACACCGGGAATGACCCGGAAGCGGAACAGGTCGGTGGCCTCCGAAAAAACGCCATGTTTGCCCATCTCTCGCTTCCGTGCCTTCCTTCCCGATACGCCCTGACGGAGGCCAGGGTGACCTCCTTTCAGATTTGAAGCCCTCCGCATCCACGGAGACTTTTTTTTACCAGGTCAATAAAGGTGTTCATTCTCCCAAAGGACATAATCACACCTTCCATTCCCGGTCAAGCCGGAGAAGTAGGTTCACCGTATTCCAAACCTGCTGCCCAGCCTGCACGTTATCCGCGAAAAAAGCCGCCTGTGCTGCCATCCCTTGACTCGTAGAAGTGGGATGACAGCATGATGACGGCTTGTTCAGTGGTGGGCGGCATGGGGTGCTCCTGGTAGTAGCCCACCGCAATGTGCTGGTAGCTCTCCGCATAGGAAACGGCGGCGGTGATGTAGCGTTCCAGCAGCTTGTCATCGGCGTCATGCTCCAGAATGAGGTTTTCCTTGACCTTTGCCAAGCAGTTCTTCCATCACCGCCGCCTTTCCCTTAAGCAGACGCCTTCTGCGCCAGCACCTTAACGGCTTCCGGCAGGATCATCTTGCCGTCCACACGCTGGGAAGCGAGGAAGCCCACCTGGCCGGTTGCCGCGTACAGTTCGTTCAGGCGCTTGAAAGAACGCCCCTGACGGTCCGCGATCCAGTAGTAGCTGAAATCGCCGAAAGCGATGGTCTTGGCGCCGGCGGCGATAGCGGGTACATAGGAAGAGGTGTAGACCGGACGGTTCAGGATGGTATCGGGAGTCCCAGCCGTGAGGGAAGGCTGCCACAGGTACTGACCCTGGTTGTCCTTCAGCTTGCGGATGGCCTTGACCGTGGAGTCGTTCATCACCCAGACCGCCTTCCTGCGGTAGGGGGACTTTCAGAGAATAGAACAGGTCGATCAGCTCATCAGCGGTAATGGCGGTGGCGCTGGCGGCGGTGACGCCGGTTTCCGCGCCGCCCGTGGCGGCAAAGATGCCGGTGGGCTTGCCGCCGCCATCGCCCACGAAAGAACGCTTCCTCCTCCTTGTTGCCGATACGGCGGGCAAACTCGGTGGCGATATAGGAGGGCAGGTCGAACACGCTGTCATTGAGCAGCTCATCGGACACCTTCAGGAAGGTACCCAGCTTGTAGGCGGACAGAGAGGTCTGGCCGAACACCTCATCGCTCTCCGGTGAGGGCGTCCTCCTCATCCAGCCAGTCAGCGGTGCCATGGCTGGTCACGATGGGAATCTTGCGGTCGCCGCTGGAGGTCTGGATGACCTTGGCCAGGCGGCGGAACACATTTTCCTCCTCCAGAGCTTCTACCAGGGTGCGCTCATACTCGTCGGGAACCAGATACCCGCCCTCGGAATCGGTGCCGATCTGCAGGGCGTTCATCATCAGTAGGCATCGGTTGCCCTGCAGACGCATGGCGTTCCAGAAATTCCGGCTTGTACTCATCGGAAGCGCGGCCGGTTTTTCTCGGCCTGCTCCTCGCCGTTCATGGGTTTGCCGGTGATGGGGCTTGTTCACCGGGCGGTTCAGCTCCGCCTCCAGCGCTTCGCGGCGCTCCAGACGGGCGATCTCCTTGCCCAGGTCGGTGATCTCCTGCTCCATGCGGGTGTAGGTGGCATCATCCTCGGCGGACAGGACGCCCTTGTCGTTGCTGTGGGAATCCAGAAAAGCCTTGGCGGCGTCCCAGGCCTTGGCGCGCTTCTCGCGCAGTTCAAGAATAGTCATGGTCGAAATCCTCCTTAAATGTTTCATCAAATTAAGCCGCTCATAGAGACTGTCTACAGAGCGGCCCTTAGGTTTTTCGGTCCTTGGGGGCGGGTCTTAGGTTGGTTTTGCACTTTGCCGCGATCTTATCCATGAGGGAGTTGACCACAGCTGCTTTGGAGTACAGCATGGTGACTGCCGGGGGTTCCATATCCTCGGGATTTCGGCCCGGCGCAGGATCACCTCATCGGCGAAGCCCAGCTCTACCGCCTTTCCGGCGTCCATCCAGGTCTCGGCGTCCATGAGGTGGGAGAGCTTGGCGCGGGATAGCCCGGTCTTGATCTCGTAGGCATTGATGATGGAATCCTTGACGCTTCCAAGCATCTCGATGGCTTTCTGCATCTCTGCGGTATCGCCCATTGCCACAGTCATGGGGTTGTGGATCATGAGCATGGAGACAGGGGATCCCAGCACCTTTGTGCCGGCCATCGCAATGACCGATGCGGCGGACGCCGCGATGCCATCGATCTTCACGGTCACATCATGGGGATAATCCATCAGCATATTGTAGATTTGTGCCGCCGCCACGCAGTCGCCGCCGGGACTGTTGATCCAGACGGTGATATCGCCGGAACCTCCCATCAGTTCCTCCTTTGAAAAGCTGTGGCGTGATGTCGTCGTCAAACCAGCTTTCCTCGGCGATGGTGCCGTTGAGGAACAGCGTCCGTTCCGCCGGAGCCGTCTCCGTCTCCGCTTGGTTCTTCCACTTCCAGAACTTCTTCATCGGGGTTTTCCTCCTTTCCGTCATCGTTGGATTCGGTATTTGCAAAAAGCGCCCGCATCTTTGAGCGGGAGCATATTGCCGTTGATAAGATACAGGTCGCCGCCCTCTTCGGCAGGGATGCGGTCGATGTTTTCCAGTTCGCGGATGTCATTGGCGCTCATCCAGCCGTTCTGCCGACCAATGGCATACCCGTTCATGCGGCTTTGATAGTCGCCGCGGAGCAGACCCTCCACGTTGAACTTTACAAAATACTGCGATTTTCTCGTCCGGGGAAAAGGAGCGTCCGCTGGATGGACTGCTCCCAGCGCATCACCCAGGGTCCAGCGTGTATTTCACAAATTCCAGGCTCTGCTGTTCAATATTTGAAAAGCTGGACTTTTCCAGATCACCTACCATATGGGGCGGCACCCGGAAAATCCGGGCAATCTCATTGATTTGAAATTTTCTTGTTTCGAGGAACTGTGCCTGTTCCGGGGAGATGCCGATAGGCGTGTACTTCATGCCTTCCTCCAAAACGGCGATCTTATTGGCGTTGCCGCTGCCGCCGAAGGTGGACTGCCAGCTCTCCCGCACACGCTGCGGGTCTTTGATGGTCCCGGGATGTTCCAGGACGCCACCGGGGGCCGCGCCGTTGGCAAGAACTTGGCCCCATACTCCTCACAGGCAATCGCCATGCCGATGGCGTTCTTGGCCATTGCGATAGGGTGAATATCCCACCAGCCCGTCAAAGCCAAGCCCTGGGATATGCAGCACATCCTCGGAAGGATGCAGCCGGACCTTGACGGGTTGCCTTTGACAAAACAGGGCGCGTCATCCATGCTGACGGTGTATTCGTAATAAAGCTGCATTGCTGTCACGATTTACTGTCATCCGGTCCGGCATCAGCGGATACAGGGCATCTGCATGGCGGAACCTCGCCCTTGCCGTTTCGGATGATCTGGGCGTAGGCATTGCCCCACAAATACTTGACAAGGCATTTTGATGGTATATTCTAAGAGTAGGGTCATGAGCGTTTTATGGCCCAAAAGAAGGATGACAGCCGTGAAAAAGCAGTACCGTGTTCGCCTTTAATGATGAAGAAGATAAAAATGCTTGACTATCGTGGAAGCCACCGGCATCCGCAAATCGGAAATTTTCCGCAAAGCACTGCAGGAATACTACAGACAAGTTCAACTGCGCCAAATAGCTGAGGAAGCCGAGCCTGATGAGTCGTGGGAGGATGACCGTATCAGTTTACAGAGGGTTGTCGAATGTCCATATTGCCACGCCAATAACCGAATCGACCTCGAAGATGAAGGCACGGAAACGACAGACGAGCGCCAGATGGAGGCGGTGAAGCCGTTTATGAGTTCGAAGAGGTAGAATTCATGTGCCATAACTGTGGCCGCTCTTTGCTGTCTCCGGCTATATCAGTGAGTTCATTGGGGCGTTCAATTTGAGGATCTTAAGATTTCGCCGATTGAGGAGGATGAGGAAGATGGCGAATAAAAACCTACCCGCTGAGAATCAAACTCTGAAAAATGTAATATATATATTAATTCAATGCACTTGGGGATTGCCACAAACATTGTTAGGATTTATAGTACTTTTAATTAATATAAAAATAAACATTATTTTTATCACGGTGCAATTATTACTGAAAGAAATGTTCCTTCAAGTGTATCTTTGGGAATGTTCGTCTTTACAACAACTAATCCGATGAAAGATAAAAAGAACAAAAAATAAAATACCAGATGAAGAATTAAGTAAAAGGCTTTTAGTTCACGAATATGGTCATACAATTCAATCCCTTATTTTTGGACCATTATATTTTAATAGTAATGGGGATTCCATCAACACTATGGGGATTTTTGCCATATTTTCAAAATAAAAGAAACAACGGAGATCTTACTTTAGCTTTTTACAGAAAAGCTTGCTAATTATTTAGGTGAAAAAGTTACAAAAAAAAAAATCAATGGAAAATGCTATTATATAAATTACAATTTGCAGGGTTCAATAGAAAAGGAAATTAATTATGAAACATAAAAGTTTGGCTATATGTAAATCATTATTATGGTGTTTTTGTGGTTTTGTTATTTCAATTGCATCAGGGACAATATCGGTAATTTTAACATTAGATACTATTACAACGCTATTTTTGCAAGGAATTTTTATGGCATTAGCTTTAATTCCACCTGCCTGCTTTTGTCTTTAGTGGTAAGTGGCAATGGAGACTGAAGTTGGATTTACACCGTTTGATTTAAAAGGTTGCAAAAAAGTGTTATTTTTTATTCCTCTTCTTGTTATTTTTGTTCCAGTAGCCATTAAAGGATTCTATATAAAATCAATTGGATACGTGATAGGTAGTTTGTTTCTGTACCTATTTGTAGGGATATCGGAGGAAATATACTTCAGAGGGATAATACCTCAATATTTAAAAAAGGAATTTTCGACTGAAGGAATCGTGTTATTGTCTACCATTATTTTTGGTATTGGACATGTCGCAACAGCATTCACTGGAAGCAATATATTTGAGATTATTTTAACCGTACTGAATGCTTTTATTTTTGGTTGGCTTGCAATGGAGATGACTATAATATCGTCCAATATTATTCCTGCATTTCTGGTGCATTTTCTCTTTTGATTTTGAAACAAAAAATCGTAGTGATGAACGGCAAAGAATTGCTAGTTGCGGAGATTGTTCGAGGATATTGATGTTCATTATAGCCAGTTGGTTTGCTTTGCCGTTATATATAAGCAAAGAAAGCGATAAATTCCAATTTATCAAAATGTTAAAATTAAGTGCAAAGATTCCATCTAATAATCCGTCAGCTATTTCAGAAACCGTCAATGGAAAAACGGCAGGGCTGTAATTGTTGGAACAGTTATCGTGTTGTGCACATGGGCATTATCCGGTGTTGCATATCTACACTCGCGGTGAAGCTGCTGTCATAGACCGACTCGCTGGTGTCGTTGCCGCATCGGATGGCCCGATCAAGGGCCATAACGGTGGCAACGGCGCCATCGATTTTTCTGTGGATTTTTCCTTGTCCGCCTTGATGTTGCCCGCCGGGTCGGTGCGGATGTGTCCATCATCCAGCGGAGGACTGGATGGCCCCCATGGGCGATTTTTTCCTCTAACACCAGCTTCATCAGTTCCTTGGTCGGCGGGGACATATCTTTAAAGCCCTGACCGAAGGGAACTACCGTAAAGCCGAGGCCCTCAAGGTTCTGGACCATCTGCACGGCTCCCCAGCGGTCAAAGGCAATCTCCCGAATGTTGAAGCGTTCACCCAGCTGTTCGATGAACTTTTCGATGTAGCCGTAGTGCACTACGTTTCCCTCGGTAGTCTGGAGGTAACCCCTGCCGCTCCCAGACATCGTATGGCACATGGTCGCGGCGGACGCGCAGGTCGATGTTGTCCTCCGGTATCCAGAAGTAAGGTAGCACGTAGTATTTGTCCTCCTCGTCCAGCGGCGGGAAGACCAACACGAAGGCGGTGATATCCGTGGTGGAGGACAAGTCCAGCCCGCCGTAGCAGATGCGGCCTTCCAAATCATCCTCGGAGACCGGGAACGCACAGGCGTCCCACTTCTCAATCGGCATCCAACGGACGGACTGCTTGACCCACTGGTTTAACCTTAGCTGGCGGAAAGCGTTCTCTTCGCCAGGATTCTGCTGGGCGGACTCACAGGCGGCCCTGACCTTGTCGATCCCAACCGTAATGCCCAGGGAAGGATTTGCCTTCTTCCACACCTTCGGGTCTGTCCAGTCATCATCCTCATCGGCTCCGTAGATGACCGGGTAAAAGGTAGGGTCAACCTTCCGTCCTTCCAGATGTCAATGGCCTTCTGGTGTACCTCATAGCAGATGGAGTTCGTGTCGTTGCCGGCTGTGGTGATCAGGAAGTAAAGCGGCTGCATCCTGGCGTCCCCGGAGCCCTGGAGCATAACGTCAAAGAGTTTCCGGTTGGGCTGGGTATGCAGCTCATCGAAGATTGACGCCGTGGGTGTTGAAGCCATGCTTATAGGCCACATCTGCTGAGAGCACCTGGTAGAAGCTGTTGGTAGGATGGTAGACGATTCGCTTCTGGGATTCGAGGATCTTGACCCGCTTGGAAAGCGCCGGGCAGAACCGCACCATATCCACCGCCACGTCAAAGACGATCTTCGCCTGGTTCCGGTCGGCGGCGCATCCATACACCTCAGCGCGTTCCTCGCCGTCCCCACAGAGAAGCAGGAGCGCCACGGCAGCGGCCAGCTCCGATTTGCCCTGTTTCTTGGGGATCTCGATATATGCTGTATTAAACTGACGGTAGCCATTGGGCTTTACAATGCCAAACAGATCCCGGATAATCTGCTCCTGCCAGTCGATCAGTTCAAAGGGCTTTCCCGCCCAGGTACCCTTTGGTATGGCAGAGGGACTCGATGAACATCACCGCATAATCGGCGGCGTCTTTATTGTAGTGCGAGGCCTTCGCCATAAACCTTGTGGGCTTGTATTTTTTCAGTTTTCGCATAGACACCACCTCCAAAATGGCATAAAAATAAGCCGCATTACTGCGACTTCCAAAACGGTTCTGTACGAGAGAAAGAGCCATGCGGCTCGATCTCAGGTTATTATGCTGTTTTCTTTACTGCTGCATCGCCCAGGCGATGGCGTGGCCATCATCCTCAAACTCAACCCCGCTGGCTGCTCTCAGCCCGATCATACCTTCGCAGGTGTGGTCATCGGTAAGGAACTCGTATGCCGCGCCGAAGCAGCAGGGCTTGTTTCTCCCGTTGTAGTAGTATCCGGCAAGGAGAACCTTATCTCCAAAGTCAACGTCTTGCCGTCCATGCCGGAGAACCGCATCTCCAAATCCTCGGTTGTGGTGGGGTTCGGCAGTCTGTATTTTTCATTGCTTCATTGATCGTCATGGTTTTTGTCCTCCGTTTTCTTTGTTTTCCCTTTCGGTGTGTACATATTCGCTCTAAAACCACATATTATCAAGTCAATTCTGAGCATAATCTGCACAAAGATCGGAGGAACAATTTGTGTATCTCACTCCTGCGTATGGCGGTGGATTGTCTCGATGATCTGTTCCTGCTCGGCGGCTGTCCACGCCGATTGACTGGAGCGCCTGCCTGGTGCCACAGTCCGGGCAGATGAGCGTTTCGTTGTCCTTCTCTGGAAAGCGCCGGGGCACCGTGGTAGGTCCTGCCGCACAGCGGGCAGACCGCCGTCCTTATGATGTTATCCTTCATATCCGCATACCTCCCTGCATTTATCGTAGGCGTCGACCAGGACATTTTTGTCAAAGTAAAAGGCGTCGTACCCCTCCAGGCAAGTCCGCATGTAGAGATTGCTGGGAATCCCAATCGGCCTGTCCTCGTGCATGATGTAGGCAAAGGCCGTCACCGTCCTGCGTCTGCCTGTGCGGATGCCTTTGTACTGCAGATTTGATATCCCGCTTGTAATAAAAGTTGGGAAATCCCTCGTAGCGGTCGAGGGCGGCTTCATCGGTCGCCGTCACCTCCCAGATCACCACGGGAACCGTGCCGTCAGTACATTCCTCAATCGTAAGGTAAGAGCCGGTCCGGCTTCCTTTAAAAAGCAGTTCCCAACCCTTGAGGTTTGCCGTACCGAGGATCGTAGCGTGAGGGCAGCGCACCCGCATCTGCGGAACATTCAGGTTGCTGCCGTAGGCGATGTAGTATCTTTTTTCTTTCATGTGTATCCATCCTTTCCTGGAGGACTTAGGTTACTTGTCCTTCTACCACCCTAAGACCGCCGAAGCGGTCAGGGGCAGGGCATTTAACCTAAGTCCTTCAAGCGGCTGCTCTGCCGTGCCGGAAGGCTGTATCTCCAGTAAGGTTGCGGGTCAGGAAATCTCTTGCCGTTGCGAACTCCTCGCCGATGAAGCCCAAGCGGAGGAGCCAGGTTCTCATGGCATATTTGGGGTTTTCGTTCTGCTGGGGCTTGGGGCTTGCGGTCCGCACATCCTTTGCCATCTGGCTTAAGGCCAGGCAAAGCTGGATGTAGCTCTTAAGCTGCCCTGCATGGATGCCGCCCCTGCGCTCTGCGGTTGGCTCATCGAATTGGAAAAGCCGAAATTCGACCGTCCCCTTGGTGAAAGTAGCGTGGAGGTTCAGCATATGGTAGCGGCTGTCGTTGTAGTGATGGCTCCTGCCGTAATTTGCGCCGTTGCTGTTGTACCAGATATCCGCAAGCTGTGCCATTGTGCGGGGTTTTCTCCGGTTGACCTGTTCTAAGAATCTTGGGTCTACCGTGCGGCAATAGCGGCTCATGCGGCCCCGGTCCAGTTTCAGCGCCTCAGCAATCAGGCTCTCATGGCTCGCCATGATGTTGGCGAGGTTGCGAAGGCTCTGCGGGTGTGCCCGTTTGGCCCGATGTGGATGTGGACTCCGCATCCTCTGGAGGCGTCGCTCTTGCGCTCCGTTGTGACTGAAGCTGCCTGCAAAGCTCCTGCAGGGGTTCGATGTCATCGTAGGTGAGGATCGGGGTGACCAGTTCGCATTCCTGTTCTTCCGGTCCCGCAATGGAAACATCCTTCTGGAACTTCCACTCGCGCCCCTGTCGTCCCAAGCCGACCAGGTGCTGTATCCGTTGCGGCCGGCGGTGTTCTCGTATCGCCTGGTGCCGAAGAACTCGGCGGCAACCTTTGCCGCCCCTTCTGCGTTCGATGCTGTTCATCTCGACCTCGACCCGGGAGCGGAGGAGCGCCAGTGTTTCTCTTACTCGGAAGCCGCATCGTCCGCCACCTCCTTTCTGGGGTACCGCCTTGAAAGCGGAGCTGCCGGTCAGATTCCGCAGGAGAATCTTGCGCTCCTGCTTGTACTCCGGGCCGATGAAGCCCAATCGGAGGAGGAAGCAGCGGAAGGCGTACTTTGTCGTTTCCGGTGTCCCGCTCCTTGGCGGTGATGCGCTTGGTTTCTGGCCATCTCGCACAGGGCGCAGATGAAGTGGTCGTAGGCCTTGACCTCCTCCGGTGCGGGCGTCCCGGCAAACCAGGGAAAGGAGACCTTCGTCTCACCGACTTCGATGGGCAGTTCCTCCACCCCCAGGGCTTTGCGGATCAGATTGCCCTTCGCCGCCGTGATGTCCTTGAGGTTTTGCAGCGCCGTTTCGAGAACAGGCTGGCAGGCATGGAGATGCACAGCCCGTCCACTTCGGCGGGAGACGGTTTTTGCATTCTTCCTCGATGTCCTCGACCGCTTGCGGTTCGCTGTGAAGCCCTGGTTGTCCAGCGTTTCGATGAGGTTTTCGATTTCCTCGCTGTCGGCACAGTCATCAAACGTGACGCCGCCATTGGGTCGATGGTGAAGTAGTCCACCTGGTAGGCGAAGCTGGGTGCGCCCAGGTATTTGGCAGGGCGCCGGTGATCCGCTGATGGCGGTCACCAGCCGTTTGCGGTCGGCGCCGGTCAGGTTGTATCGCAGGGTCATTTCTCGTTCCTCCTTGTTTTTGGTAGTCACATATTCGCTCTGCGGCCCCAAATATCAAGTCAAATAGAGACCTGGGATTGTAGAATTATGCGGGAGATAATTGTGTACTGAACACAATGCCGGAGAGGACGAACCAGACACAGGGAGTGCCACGCCGTTGCCCCACATCTTGTATTCCGCAGCATCGGAGTACGGAGCTTTTCAGCCACTTGGCGATCTGCCGCCCGTCTTGGGCTTCACGGAGGGATTCACGGCTCTGCGGTGTGTCTCCCAGACCTCCGTCCAGAATGCGATGTCATCTCTGGTCGGCTCCGGGGTTTCCAAGCCGGCGCACCACCAGTCCGGGAAAGCCCTGCAGCCGGGCGCACTCAGTGGGTAGTCAGCCGCCGCACGGTGTAGCCGCTGTTCACAGCGGTGGGGTCTTTGTAATCCCTTGAGAGCAACGCCGGCGCTTTTCCTCCTCGACCTGGACATAGCTATTCATGGTCATGGCGTAGGACTTCTCCTGTGTGACCACGGCAATCCCACCTTGATTGCAGCCGGGGTTTCCACCTCCGGTGTCCAGGGTGCGGGATGTCCGGGCTTTGTAGATGCCGGCGTGGGGAATTGCTGGAGAGCATGGCCTTGACTGGTCGGAGGAGATGCCAAAGGCCACAGGCTCGAAAAAGGGTCTGGTCATTGTTGCAGCCCAGTGTAGCGGACTTGTCCTCCTGGATGAGCGGCCCTTTCCCGCCTCCCTCGCAGCCGGAGCGGATCTTCATAACCAGAGGCACATTCATCCCGCCTGTCCCCATGCGGGAGGTCAGCGTCTGGACGGTACCGTCATCGGCGATTTTGATGCGGCTGTCGATGGGGTGGCCGTCTCCAGCGCAATAGCGGCGATGGAACCACGCCCCGGCCCGAACCGGCGTAGGGTGCGCGCTTTCCGGCTCAAAACCGATGCCTCGGCTGCCCGCCGAGTGTTCGGTGCAGAAGCCAGCGGCGTCCAACACGCAGGGCGGATGCCCATGGTGTTCCGCCCGTAGTGTGGCGGCGACTTCGCTGGACACATCCATGCAGGAGCCGCCCTGGTCGTTTAGGCAGATGCCTGCCGCCCAGCGCCAAACCGCAGAATTTCCGGCAGCTCCTTGCCACGCACGGAAGCCCTGCGGAGTATACCCAGACACGCCTTCGGACTCAAATAGTATTTTTCCGGCACTCCCGCCTGCAAAATCTGCGACAAGGTAGATGCGGCGTTCTTCGCTGGGGGACTCCCCAGTGTTGCGCGTCAAGAGTGCCCGGCACGCAACGCTCCACTGCTCTCCCATGTACCCCGGCGTAGGCCAGAGGTTTTTTCAGGTCATAGGACCTGGGTGTCCCGGCTCCTGATCCCGATGACCGCTTCGAGGACGGCCTTGAAGTCCTCTCCGTGGTTGGAGCTGAACGCACCGGGACGTTCTCCCATACGATGTATCTTGGATATTTGCCATGGGTGGCATCCTCATTTCCTTTGAATGATGCGGATGGCCTGGTAAAAGAGGACGGATTGCTTCCCTGTCCAGGCCGGCCCCTACGTCCGGCGATGCTCATGTCGGTACAGGGGGAGCCGAAGGTAATGACATCCACCGGCTCAACCTCTGCACCGTCCATCCGGGAGACATCGCCGTAATGCTTCATAAACGGCAGCCGCTTTGGGTCACCCGATGGGGAACGGCTCAATCTCCGAAGCCCACACCGGGGTGATCCGCAGAGCAGACCACCCAACAGGAAAACCCCCGGAGCCATCGAAGAGGCTGCCGAGGGTCAAAGTCGTATTCAATTCCATGGGCGCACTCCTCAGAACAGTGGGATATCTTCCGCATCGTCCCCGGACAACCTCGTCATAGCGGTAGGTCAGCCCAGCCCGTAGGAGGGACACATCATCCGCTTTGCCTACCTGTTCGATGTACCGCTTCACGATGACATCGCAGAACTTTTCGTCCAGCTCGATAGTGCGGCAGACGCGATCAGTCTGTTCACAGGCGATGAGAGTACTGCCAGAACCGCCGAAGGGGTCCAGTACAATAGCGTTGCTCATAGAGGAATTCAGAATGGATAGGCCAGAAGCGGGATGGCTTCATGGTGGGATGATCCTTATTCTTCTTAGGCTTATCGAAACTCCCAGATGGTGGACCCTTCCGCCCGGTATACCACTGGTGTTTGCCGTTTTCTTCCAGCCGAAGAGGATCGGCTCATGCTGCCACTGGTAGGGCGAGCGCCCCAGCACCAGGGACTGCTTCTTCCAGATACACGTCCCGGAGAGGTAAAGCCGGCGTCTGTGAACGCCTTTCGGAAGTTCAGCCCTCGGTGTCCGCGTGGAACACATAAATGGAGGCATCGTCCGCCATGGTTTTCGGTATTCTGAAAATGCCGCCAGCAGAAAACCATAGAAGGCGGCGTTCTCCATGTTGTCGTTCTTGATCTTCCCGGCGCCGCCTCGTAGTTGACATTGTAGGCGGGTCGGTGATGACCCTCAGGTTGGCTTTCAGACCGTCCATCAGCAGAGAGAAGGTTTCCGGCTTGGTGCTGTCCCCGCAGACAAGCCGGTGCCGCCCCAGCGTCCACACATCCCCGGTCTTGGTGATGAGTAGGCTTCTGCAGCTCGGCGTCCACATCGAACTCGTCATCCTTGGCCCTCATCCTTCAGGCTGTCCTTGAAGAGGTCATCGATCTCGGCGGGGTCAAAGCCGGTAAGGGACACATCAAAGATCAGCGCCCTGCAGGTCGGAGATGAAGCATCAGCTTGTCCTTGTCCCAATCGCCGGAGATTTTGTTGAGGGCGATGTTGAGGGCTTTTTCCCTCCTCATCCATCTCCACCACCACGCACTCCACCTCGGTGACGCCCATGTCCATAAGCACCTTCAGCCGCTGGTGACCGCCCACCACCCGACCGGTGGCCTTGTTCCAGATCACCGGCTCCACATAGCCGAACTGCTCCATGGAGCGTTTCAGCTTATCGTACTCGGGTCGCCGGGCTTTAAGTCCCTTGGGGGATTGTAGTCGGCGGGGATAAGGTCGGCGGTGTGTTTGCGTTCAATCAGCATACTTTTCCACCGCCTTTCTCAGTTCCTCAGTCTTGTCAAGGTTCTCCCAGCTGAACTTGTAGCCGTTGAAGTGGCCGTAGGCGGCGGTGTCGGCGTAAATGGGAGCGCGGGAGATGCAGCAAGGACATGATAGCGGCGGGGCGCAGGTCGAACGCGTCCAGCACCGCCAGCCGGATCACATCCTCGTCCACCCTGGCGGTGCCGAAGGTGTCGATCTCCACAGCGGTGGGTTCCGCCTTGCCGATAGCGTAGGAGATGGACACCTGGCATTCCTCCGCCAGCCATGCGCCCACCACGTTCCGGGCGATGGCTCTGGCCATGTAAGCGGCGCTGCGGTCCACCTTAGTGGGGTCCTTTCCCGGAGAAGGCCCCGCCGCCATGGGGCGGCGAGGCCGCCGTAGGTGTCCACCATCAGCTTGCGGCCCGTCAGCCCGGTGTCGGCGGCGGGACCGCCCTCCACAAATCGGCCGGAGGGGTTGATGAGAATCTCCACGTCCTTTGTGAAGTCGAAGCGGTCCAGAATGGGATACAGCACTTCCGAGATGATCTCCCGGCGAAGCTCCTCCAGATCCTTGTCCGCATCGTGCTGGACAGACACCACAATGTTCTTGGCGCCCACTGGTTTTCCGTCCCTCATACACCACGGTCACCTGGGCCTTGCCATCAGGGCCGATGCCACGAATGGTCCCATCGTGCATTGCGTCGTCCAGCCCTCTGCAGATGTCATTTGCGAATACCACAGGGACTGGCAGGCGAGTCCAGGTTTCCCTGGTGGCGTAGCCGTACACGGTGCCCTGGTCGCCGGCGCCGGTGGTGGCGAACACATCCTCGCTGCCGCCGCCGCGCACCTCAAGAGCGGAATCCACGCCGCCGGCGATGTCGGGACTCTGCCGGTGGACATAGACGAACACAATAAATTTCATGGGGTTGTAGCCCACCTTGCGGAGGACCTCCCGAACCACCGAGCGGATGTTGATTTTTGCCGCACAGGTGATCTCCCGCAGACAAAGATTTTCCCCTTGGTGGCCATAACCTCACAGGCGCAGCGGGAATAGCGGTCGTGCCGCAGGCACTCGTCCAGAATGCTGTCGGCGATCAGGTCGCACAGCTTGTCCGGGGTGACCGCGCCGGACGCTCTCAGCCGTTTTGTATTTGGTCATATCATTTTCCTTTCCGAGCGGACAGCAGCCGCTCCATCACATCGTCCTGGGGCGTGGCCCCGCCGTACTCGCTGGAACAGTTCTCCTTGACGATCTGGTAGATCTCCATCCACAGGCGGTTGGTCTGGGACATGAAGTTCTGACTCATCGCCACATAGGGGCTTTGAATGGCGTTCCCCGTGGTGGGGTGCTTGGCGAGGAAACCGTATTCGGTGATGGCCTCCTCGCACTGTATCCAGCGGGCCACGCTCATGGCGTATCGTTCTAAAAAGCTGCGGGGAAACGAGAGCGGCGCAGCCCCGCTCCGCCAGCCAGGTCCAGGTCTTTCATAGACCTCGGCGGCGACCAGTGTCTTGCCATCCTTCTGGGTGGCGGACAGCATAGCTGACGGTTTCGGCATGGGCTGACCTTCTAAATCGGCTGTGTCCTGAAAGTCGATGACAGTCAGCTTCCTTCTGCCTGGATTTCCCTCGGCGATCTTGTCGGCGAGGGGCTTTTTGCGCCGGCACCAGCACGGCGCCGCCGCGGTTGGTACCCGTCTTTGGCCACAGACTTCCTCCTTTCTCGGCCTGGGGTATATACCCCTTTGAAACCGCGATTTTGTGCGCAGACCCCCTTGCACGGCCCACAGGCTGTAGAGCTTTGACCGCCCCCTGGGGTGAGAGAAATCTTCGTCTTGACTTTCCCTGCTCAACGGCTGGTACTGTTTGTTTGATGAAGCCATCCTGCGTGGGTTCGCCGCATGACCGTATGGCATGGCAAAGATAATGGTGACGTCCCAGAGGGCGTTCCATTGGAACGAGCATCACGGACAAGTGCAGGGGTTTCATCTTCTAAACAGCAGACAGGCTGGGTCAAAGCGGCTCAGCCTTTTTGCGTATGCCAGCGGTCCCCGCACTGGGCGTGGATTCTGGCGTGGCAGGATTTACAGAGGGCAACGAGGTTGTCCCGTGCGTGTGTGCCGCCCTCAGAGAGCGGCTGCCTTGTGATGCACCTCTTCGGCGGGGTCAGCCTGCCATCCTGTTGGCACAGCTCGCACAGCGGATGCTCCTGGATGTATCGGTCGCGGATGCGCTTTCCAGGCACGGCCATACCTGCGGCGTACAGCCGGGTCACGGTCGTACTTCGTAGCGTTTGGCCTCCGCCTTGGCGTGCTCCTCGCAGAACCTGCCGTCCGTCAGCTTGGGACAGCCGGGGATACGAACAGGGGCGCTTGTCCTCGGTTTATCGTTCGTTTCCGTGCAAGCACGAAAAGCTTTCACTGCTCGTCCTCTTCCCACAAAGCAGGCTTTGTGGGAAAGCAAAGCCACCGCAGGGGGCCCCCACGATGGCTTCGTTTGATTCTCTTGGCAATTTTAATGATACACTACGGAGCTACTCTCATTCAATACATCGAACTCTCATGTTTCCTGGGGGACGGGAAATTCCCGCAGCGCCCAGTCATGCAGGCGGTAGATGTGCTGGATGGAGTAGCCCATATCCACGGCGATCTTCTCCCACGGCATGAAGCACAGGTACCGCTTCTCCAACAGGAGCTGGTACTCGGTGTTGGGGATGGATTACCCGGCGGGTGATCTCCCGCTTCAAATCCGCCAGTTCATCGATGTCGTGGTTGATCTCGTTTTGCAAATCCACGATCTTGACCACCGCTTCCGCCATGCGGGACTCGGAGCGGTTGGGGTTGCGAGGGCATCCCCGTCAGGGTGGCCGTGGCGTGGGTGGCCAAATCGTTGAGAGCCGCGACCTGCTGGATTTTGGCGTTGATCCGGGCGTCCAGAAGCCGGGCTTGGGATAAATATTCTTTCGCTGTCATTTTCGCACCTCCAGATCCGCTTTGACTGCGTCGATCAGAGCCGACTGCGCCCGTTCCTTCTTTTGAAGGGCGGACATGATTCGCTCGTCAATGGTGTTCTTCGTGATAATGTGGTGGATGACCACAGTTGTGTCTTTCTGCCCCTGCCGCCAGAGCCTGGCGTTGGTCTGCTGATACAGTTCCAGGCTCCACGTCAGCCCGAACCAGACAAGGCGGGAACCGCCGGCTGCAGGTTCAGCCCGTGACCGGCGGACGCCGGGTGGATGACCGCCACCGGGATCTTGCCCTGGTTCCAATCGGCGATGTCCCCGCTGGTCTTGATTTCTCGGACGGTAAACCTTGCCGGATGCGTTCCAGGTCGTGCTTGAACCAGTACGCCACAAGAACGGGTTTCCCGTTTGCGGCTTCGATGAGATCCTCCAGAATATCCAGCTTGCGGTCGTGGAGCGGAGGACGCCGCCGCTCCCCATACACCGCGCCGTTTGCCATCTGGGAGAGCTTGTTCGCCAGAGCCGCCGCGTTCCCGGCGTCCACTTCTTCACCGCCCAGGGAGAGCACCAGCTTTGAGCGCATGGTGTCGTAGGCTTGCCGCTCCTTTTCAGAGAGGGTGACCTTGACCTCGTTCAACACGCATTCCGGCATATCCAGATAGTCGCCCGCCCGCATGGAGATGGTGATGTCGGAAATTTTCTCATAGATGGCTTCCTCGGCTCCGGCAGGGGCTTATAGGAGAACACCACCTGGGCGTTTCGCTTATCCGGTGTAAAGAAATCGGTGCGGTACTTGGTGATGAACCGGCCCAGGCGTCTGCCCATGTCCAGCACCGGAACTCCGCCCACAGATCCATCAGACCGTTGCCGAGGAGGGCGTGCCGGTCAGCCCCCACGATGCGTTTGACGCGGGGCCGCACCTTCAGCAGTGCGCGAACCGCTTGGCCTGGTAGCTTTTGAAGAGAGGACAGCTCATCGATGACCACCATGTCGTAGTCGAAGGGCAGCCGCTGTCCTCCACCAGCCACTGGACGTTCTCCCGGTTGATGATGTACACGCTGGCCCTCTGCAGGAGCGCCGCCTTGCGCTGGGCTTCGCTGCCGACCGCGACCGAGTAGGTAAGCCCTCGCAGGTGATCCCACTTCTCGATCTCACCGGGCCATGTGTCCGCAGCCACGCGGAGCGGGCGATGACCAGCACCTTACGGACCAGGAAGCTGTCCAAGCAGAGGTCGAAGATGGCAGTCAGGGTGATGACGCTCTTGCCGAGGCCCATGTCCAGGAAGACCGCCGAAACGGGATGCTCCAGGATGAAGTCCGTGGCGTAGGTCTGGTATTTATGAGGACTGTATTTCATCGAGTATCCCTCCAATCTGCTCCGGGCTGTCAATGCGGTACACCGGAAAGCCCAGGGAGCTTCCAACTGCTGTTTCCGTCTTATCTGCAAAGGCCGGAGCGCCTTGCCGGGCGCTTTCAGCTCAATGAAGGCGATTTTCCCTTGGGGGGGTCAGGAGCACCAGGCGGTCTGGCACCCATCAAACCCAGGGCTTATAAACTTGGGCGCGAGACCGCCCATGATGCGGACGGCTTTCACCAGTTTCGCTTCAATGGTTTTCTCACGCATCTTGACCTCCTGTGTTCCGGGAACCGAAAAAGCCTTTACGCGCGTATATGCGTGTTTCGCGTGCTGATGACCTCTATTTCTTACCTCTTTCGATATATAAGAAATGTTGGGAACACAGGAACAAGGATGACGGTTTTCCTTGCCGCTTATGGGGCTTCTCGCCGTTTCCCATGGGGTGTTCCGGCGGGGTTCCAGCGTGTAGCTGTCCTTCGGAACTTGTTCCCGAAATTCGTGCTTGAGCATATCTTCATTGGGAACACCCCTTGGAACAAAACGTACTGCGGCCCATAGAGGGGACGCGCACCTTGCTCTCCGCCCGTTTCCAGCCCAGCCGCGCCAGGATGCCCGTCAGCTCATTGCTGTCGGTGCGGCGCAGGTTGGCCCGTTCCTTTCCGAAGCACTCGCACCAAATCTCCATGTTGGATACACTGGCGCGCCGGACAGTCCCTTTCTCCTGCAAGCTGCCGAAATCGGAGCCGGTGAGGAAGTTGCGGCGTTCAAAGAGGTCCATCCCGCCCAGCGTTCCGGCAGCAGGGTGTCCAGATACTCCCGCACCAGGCCCCGCGCTCATCGGACTCCATGGCTTCCCGCTGCTCATCTTGGCCAGCGCGTCCATTTCGGGGGAGAGGTAGAGCTTCTCTCTCTGGCGGACATACACGAGCCTCCGCCCAGATCTGGCAGGATCTCCTCGTGGGTCAGGTTCCAGGACTGCTTCTTCCCATTGCCGGGGGTCTTGACCGGCCAGAAGCGGCGGTTGCCCGTGGTATCCCGCAGGTAGCCGGACTCGGCGTTGGTGGTGCCGAAGAACATGCACTGCCTTGGATGGGGCGTGGCCCGTCTGCCGAAGGCCGCTCGGTAGATGTCGTTCTGACGGGACAGGAAGGAACGCAGGGTCTCCACCTCGGCTTTGCGCAGTCCGGCCAGCTCGCCGATCTCCAGGATCCAATAGCCCTGGAGCTTTCTCGGCGGCGGTCTTGTCCTTGGTATCACTCAGATTCAAACTGTCAGAGAACCATTCCCCGGCAAGGCGGGAGATGAGGGTAGACTTTTGCAGATGCCCTGGGGACCGTTCAAGACCAGCATGGTATCGAACTTCACGCCCGGCTCTTCAGCACCCGGCTGCACGGCGGCGCAGAGGGTCTTTCTGGGTCACAGCGCGGACATAGGAATTATCCTCCGCACCCAGATAGTCGATGAGGAGCGCGTCCACACGGTGACGCCTTGTCCCACTCCGGCAGAGCCGCCAGATACTCACGGATGGGATGGTAGGAGCGGTCGTCCGCTACCTTGGTCACGGCGATATCGTAGTTCCGGGCGGAAAAGTTGCCGTAGTGGGTGTCCACATAGCTGATGAGCTGGGCGTCGTCAGCGTCTCGCCAGAACTTGATGGATGCTTCCAGGGTACTTCCCCCTTGATTTCCATCCCGTCCAGGAGCTGGTTAAACACCACGCCCTTGAGGTTGGGGTCGTTTTCCAGGATGAGGGTCAGATTACGCAGGGTGTTTTTCACGTGACCGGACTTGTCCAGCTCCAAGCCGTTCTGCCAGTCCTCATCAGAAAACTCGGCGGTGGCCTGGGCGATGCGCTCGGCGAAGACGCTTTGACCTTATCGTTCCGCCAGGGCAAGGTCGCTCATCCTGCTTGCATGGCAACTTGCCCGGCGGGGTATCCAGCACCCACATTCTCGTCCAGCTCCCGGAATTTATGAAGCCGCACCAGATCGAAGGCGTTTAACAGCTTGCCGCAGACTGGGTCTGTGGCGTGATGGCTGTACGCGAACTTCTCATCGTAAACCACCACGCCGGCGGCGGAGTCGGCGGGGATATAGTCGTACCGTCCGTTCATGGAGGACGGTTCGTAGACATCGGAAAGGAAGGTTTCGATGGCTTCTTCAATGGTATAGGCGCGGCAAAAGGCGCCCACAATGCCGGGCTTTTCCAGAGGATCGGCCTGCTGGGTGATACTCCGGCGCACCGCTTCAGACTGCCGGGAGGAAACCGGCCAAGTGGAAGCGTCACGCCAATCGGCGTATTTGGCAAGATAGGCGTCCGGGTCCAGCAGAGGGCCGTCCTTGGTCTTGTAGAAGAACTCGCCGTTTGCCGAGGTGGATGGCCAGTACATCAGGCGGCAGGCTTCATAGGTGGTATCGTCAAACAGGTCAATGCCGATCTCCTTGGCCACCATCCGCCACCGCCGGATACTCCTCCTCGGTGATGTCACGGGCCAGGGGGATGATCATGCGCAGCCGGGGATGCTCCGGCGTGTGTTTATGGGTGGAGTAGACGCAGCACTTAAAGTCGTGGAGCAGGTCAATTTCGTCCCAGATTCCCGGCTCACCATAGTCCATATCCAGGGTCAGCAGAGAGCGGCAGGCAACCATACCGTTCTTGCGCCGCCCCTCCCGGAGATGACCGCCCACAAAGCCGCCCACATCCTTGATGTTGTCCTGGGCGCCCTTCTTCAGCTTTGCGGTATTCCTCCACGGTTTCCGTGGTACGGATGGTGGAGCTGACCCTTTGGCACAGGTCCTCCCAGGAAATGTCCCGGTTCTTCCATTTCTTGTCCATGCGGCTGTTGCCGACAGCGATTTTCATATGGCCACCTCCTGGCAGTTCTCCGTGAAATAGCGGATTGGCTGGCCCTTCCGCCTGGCCTTCTCGATCTCGATGCTCATACCCTTTGAAATGGTTTCCCCGAACACCCAGAGCTGGGAGCATTTGGTGAGCAGAACGATGTCCATGAACAGGGCCAGATCCCGCTCTCTGGGGTTGGCATCGTCCATAAACCGGGGAAAGTACAGATGGGGCGCAATGGGGATATACCCGGTGTCCACCGCGAAGCGGCAGTAGCGCGCCGCTTTCCTGGTTGCCCTCCACATCCCCGGAGAGCGGAGAACAGATGTAAACCACCGGACGGAAGGTGTGGAGCTTGCGCGCCTCGTTCTCGATCCTGGTCAGGGCTTCGTAAGGTGTGGGGTCATAGTAGCCCTCACAGTTGTATTTGTTGATTCCCATAAGGGTCACCTCAGTCTTTCTGATAAAAGTCGCAGACATAACCGTCTGCCCGGAGCAGCAGCCCTCCGCCCAGGAGGGGGTCTGGCCCATGATGGCGCAGATGTCCTCCAGGGATGAGTCCGCCGGGGCTTCAATGACCGCTTCGTCATGGACGTGCATCACGATTTGGAGTATCCCGCGTCGCTTCCAGCCGGCGCATGGCCTCCACCAGGATGTCACGGGCGGTGGCCTGGACGATGTTTTCCACGAATTTCGGACCGTAGCTTTCCAACCGCAGCCACTTTTTTCTGTTCTCCGACACCTTCATAGGTGACGGATTCGCTACCGTATCGATTGACGCCCATCTTTGGGCTTCACATACACCAGCCTTCTGCCGGAGGGGAGCACGATGAACATCATGCCGCTTTGGTAGAAGAAGCGGATGCCGTGCGTCTCGGCGGGGACTCTGTCCCGGACGCAGGTGGTGGCGGCGCGGTCCACGTCCCACCAGAACTTCACGATGCGGGGTTGGACTGCCGCCAGGCGTCCACTAAGGGCTTCAGCTCCTCCTCAGTCAGGCCGTAGTTCAGTGCGCCCATTGCTTTCAGCGCGCCGACGGAGCCACCGTAGCCGAGCGCCAGTTCGGCAATTTTGCCTTTCTGACGCAGATGCCCGTTGACGCCGTGTTTGACCACGGGGACATGGAACATCTGGCTGGCCGAAGCGCAGTAGATGTCCCCGCCGTTGGCGAACACCTCCTGCCGCCAGTGCTCGCCCGCCAGCCATGCGATGACCCGCGCTTCGATGGCCGAAAAGTCCGCCACGAAGAAGCGGCACCCCGGCTTGGGGATGAAGGCGGTGCGGATCAACTCGAAAGCACCAGCGGGACGGAGTCGTAGAGCAGCTCCACGGCGTCAAAGTCCCATCCCGCACCAGTGTCCTGGCCTGTTTCAGATCAGGCAGGTGGTTCTGCGGGAGGTTTTGCACCTGGATGAGCCGCCCAGCAAATCTGCCGGTTCGGTTGGCTCCATAAAACTGGATCAGCCCGCGGGCGCGGTCATCTGAGCAGACCACCGACTCCATGGCGGTGTATTTCTTGACGCTGCTCTTGGCCAGTTCCTGCCGCAGGGACAGTGCCAGCTCCACCTCGCCGTACGCTTGGGACAGAAGCTCCTGGACGGACGCTTTGGAGAGAGATTCGGCTTCCACGCCCTTTCCGCCAGCCACGCTTTGAGCTGGGCGGGGCTGTTGGGGTTCTCCAGTCCTGTGACCGAGCGGGCCTGTTCCAGATGGGTGCGCTTGAACCGCTCGTCACAACGGATGGCCTGGGCCACCAGGGTGCGGTCCAGCAGGATACCCCGGTCGTTGATGCGCTGGTCGAGATGGTAGTTCTCCCACTCTTCCGGGGAGACCGGGAACTGTGACAGCTTCTGCTGGATGGACATCTCCGTCTCCACATCCCGGAGGTTGTAGGCTTTGAAGGCGGCCCACTTCTCCGGCGCGTCTGTAGGAAGGCGGCGGAAGGTGGAGCCATCCCTGGCCTTTTTGCCGGCGTACAGAAATAGCGGATCAGGTCTTTGCCCTCCGTTAGTTTCTGCTTTTCCAGACCCAGCACTGCGCCGGCCCCTCCAGAGAGAGGGGCAGGCCCAGGGTAGCCGACCACACCATGGTGCAGTACCAGGAGTCGGGGTCCAGGTATTGTCCGACAGGGTACCCCAGGTACCGGGAGAGACACACCCGCTCGAACTGTGCGTTGAAGGCCCATTTGGAGACAGCCGGATCGGTGAGCGCGGCCAGGACTTCAGCGGGGATGCTTTCGCCGGCGGTGAGATCTACCACCCGGACAGGGCCGCTGTCCACGGAATAACCGAACAACAGCACTTCAAACTCCGGGCCTGGCTGTAGCGGTACACGCCGCACTTGGTCAGCGGCTCCGGGGAAAGGTTTCAATGTCGATGGATAAGGTTTTCATAAGGTCCTCCTCTCCTGCGGCATAAGGGCGGCAGAGGTTGCCCTCCGCCACCCTTGCCAAAAGGTTGTTAGGAAAGGAAGTCATCGTCCACATCGGTGGCGAAGTCATCCGCAGCGGAAGAACGACCGCCCAGAGGTTCACCGTCCCGCACCTTCTGGATGTTGCCCAGACCGCAAGCGATGCCGCGATTGCCATTGGAGTTGAAGGCGTAGAAATTGACAGACACACGGGCGTAGCAGCCGGAGTAAACCTCGGCGCGATCCAGGATGGGCTGCACGGAGCGGTCCACGATCTGAGGAGCGGTGGTGCTGTTGGCGTTCACAAAGAAGCTGTTCTTGTAGGCTTCATCATCTCGCTCGGTATCGCCATCCCGGAGGGGAGTTTCAGAGCCGCCTTATTGGGAATCTTCCCGCCGAACTTGGCGGCTCCGTCCTTGATGGCGGCATCCACAGCGGCGTTGATGGCATCGATGGTCTTGGTGTCGGTTTTTGGGGATGATGAGGGACACGCTGAACTTGGGGTTGCTTCCGTTGATGGAAGCCGGCTCCCAGACGTTGGCGTAGGACAGGCGGACAATTCCGGTGACCACTTTGGTCGGATTCTTGTGATTGGCAGACATATCGTTATACCTCCGTAATCTCAGTAAATTCTTGGGTGGCATCCATCGTGGTGATGGCCGGGCGCCTGTCGGATACCGGGACAAGGGTCGGCTTACCTTTTGGCTTCTCGACCAGGTTGCCGAGAATCTCGGCAAAGGCCTTTTTTGCCCATGAGCTTCTCCATCTCGGTGATGTGGATAAGAGACTTTTTAAAGATGTCGTGGTATCCGGCGGCGTTGGCGGCGCGGATCACGGCGTCCTCGTCTGTGTACTTGCGGTTGGTGCGGCTCTCCACCAGCTTGAAGCCGTGCCACACCTTGCCGTGGTGGATGGCGGCGTCCTGGGCGTAGGCTTCGATCTCACCAGCCCACTTGGTCAGGCCGGGCAGCCGGGAGAGTATGTCCTCAATCTCCGTATCGGTGAGGAGCGGCGGCATGGCGAACTCGTACCTGGCGAGCTGGAGCTTGGCTTCCGCTCTGGCGCGGCACTTCACCGCTGCCTTGCAGAAGGTACCAGGGGCCAGGGAACATAGTCCCCTTCACCCTGATAGGCCATTTCCGCCTTGGGCTTGAGGGTGTGTTCCGCCCAATTCATGAGCTGCTCCACGGAGATCGTCCAGGTGGACACGTTCTCACGGCAGGGGCTGGTAGATGCTCATGGCAACCTGAGCGATGTCGTAGAGGTGGTCGAACTGCCGGAGGGCGCCCAGGGCGTACAGCATCATCTGCGGATTTTCCTCCGCGTCCACCAGGACGCCCTGCCCATACTTGAAATCGATGATGTGCAGGAGCTTGTCCGCCACAATCAGACAGTCGCCGGTGCCGAACCCATCCGGCACATAACAGGAGAAGTCCAGCCGCTGTTCGATGAGGACGAGAGGGGTCGGCGCAGAGCGTCTTGGCTTCCTCCAGCTGCTCCAGCACGAACTCCACATACCCGTCGGTGTGGGCGTCCATTTCATCGCAGTCATACGGGCTGACTGGTTTTCGGGAACGCAATCTTCAGCGCCTTTTGAGCTTGTGCTCGGCGAGAGCATGGGCGGCGGTGCCTTCGGCCGCGGCTTCTGTTTCCCGGTCGGCGAACTCCAGCTCCAGCCGCGCCGAGGGATTGCAATGGAGCCAGCGATGGGCGCCGCTGGCAGAGAGAACGGCGTGTTTGGAGGGCGGCATCAGAGCACCTCCGCATCCTTCAGAAGAGCCGGATAGTGCTTGGGGTCTACCGCCGACAGCTTCGGAGCGCCGTACTTTCTGAAGCAGTTCCCGGACGGCCTCGGTCTTCCCGTCATGGCTTTTTTCAGCCAGCACCGACCGAACCTGCTCCAGCGTGACCTCCGGCTCCTTGGGAGGAGGCAGCGGCCTTCTGTACAGGCTCGGCTTCCAGCGCCTCTCCCTGGGTCATGGCGTCCGCCAATGACTGGAGACTGTCAGCGAGGGAGCGCATATCCTCCACCACATCCAGGAGGAGCTTGATCTTACTCAACCGTTGCACCTCCCTCCGCCAGCTCGGTAATGTCCAGGGATTCCACGGTGTTGCCGGGAATGAGGATCATCACCCGCTCTTTGCGGCCCAGGAGCCGGGTGAGCATCTTCTCCCGCAGCGTCACACTGCGGCATCTGACCACCCCGCCGTTCTGCGGTTCGTTGGACACGCTGATTTTCAGCTTATGTCTCATGGCGTTCATCCTTTCTGGAAGGCTGCTTTTTTGCTCCTTCCGACATACGGCCAGGAGAACGGGCTGATATGAGGGTCAGCCCAGAAGTTTTTCAATTTTTTCTTCACCGTCTGCAAACGGTGGGAAATGGCGGACTGCGTCACGCCCATCCGGGCAATCCAGTGACAAATTTGTAGGTAATCTTCATTTTGGTCCTTCCGTCCGGGTCAAGGACGGTGGGACCTGAACCACAATGACGAACACCCTGACTCTGCCAATCCGAAAATGAACGCCAACGGTGGGGCATCTTCACTTTTTTTACCTCGAACCTGCAGTTATATCACTGTGTCCAAGGTCTTATGCATCCCATCGTCCTAATGGCCATCTCGGACTATTGAGATTTATTTCTGGAAATCAGTTCTGTAAATGCGAATATAAACTCGCTTTTGCAAGATGTGAATTCTGGTTTAGAGGCAGAATGTTTGCCATGGTTGTGCTATAATTAGAATCATCTCTCCATGTCCCAAAACACATTTGACTTCCCTGTACCCTCTGTTTTCAGAAAGGCACGTCCTCATCTAAGGGCTGAGTCCATTATAAAATACATGGTCGGTTACATGGGTTCCAAGTTGGGGTTGGCATGGTAGGCCTGGGTAGAAAGGATGAGGGTATGAACTTTAAGGAATTTAACATTTGCTGTCTCCCGTTATCGGAGCCGTGAACAGTAGTACTCACGCCTTTGCCCGTTCCTTATTTGAAGCAATCAACAGCTGAAGACGGCTTGATATTCTCAACGGGTACGATAAAGAATCCTTTGCTATGTATTACAACGGAAATACAAAGATTCTCGGCTTGGCAAGAAAAAATCAGCCCCCTATGTAGAACCATTTGGATTTTCCGAATACATCGGAAGTTTTCAGGATTGCGCTATTCAAGGGCTGTAAAGGAGTGTTCCAGAAATATATCCCGGACATCAATTTGGCAATAATGCTGGTGATATCTGTTCGTTTCATCATCAGAGAGAGCGGCTGCTGCCACAAGAAAACCAACGGGGGAAATGGTACGAACAGACAGCGCATGCAGAATTTAGAGGCGGAGGTCGTGATGACGAAAATGCCATCAGGTGCCGCCGGAGAAGAAAAATAACCGTTTATCCATCAGCAGACAAATGTCATCCAAAACGGGGATCACAATATCAATCTGACGAATAACGGTACAATCAATTTTCACTTTGATGGAGGCGGCTTATGAACAACGAACCGATTCCGAAAACATCAGTGCCTCCTGCGGCACAAAAAGTTGAGCAAACCGGCTCCACAAACGTCCATGTCATTAAACCAAGACGGCGGCGTGGTTAATATTAACTACAATTACCAACAGCCCGGCGGAAATAACAGTGTGGGAGCAGCTCATGGCAATACAAACCTTCAGCAAGGAGTACTACCAGCTTGTTACCTGCGGTGAAGAAGAGGTGGTCACCAACAACATCAAAATCACCGTTACTGCAAACCGCGCCTTGGAGCCAGCATTTTGTCCCACCGGAAACCTGAGCGGTGTTCATCCCGTCTGATGGTGGAGTTGCGGAATTAAAGATATTCCCCAGCCCTTATCTGCCGGGAGAATACAGAGCATTGGGGCAGAACCGATCCAAAACCAATGGGCGGTCTATGGCTACAACGGTGAAGGGTCAAAAAAAGAAGGAAAGAAGTTGCTTTCCAGCCCAGATCTGTCATTAACCACAGCTGCTGTGGTGAAAAAAGTATCTATTTTTGATCTAATATGCCACCATGATTTGAATGTCATCATGCCCATCTGGGTACATAAGGTCAATCTCTTTTGAGGCATTTGACGCTTACCACCTTCCACGCTAACAGGGAGTGAATATCATGCCAGATAACATCAGCAGTATTACACACTACTCTTACAGATTGATCATGCTAAAGGTTGCCCAACTTACATCAACATTTTTATGAATGAAACAACGAGCAAAAAGTAACAAAACCGTTCTAACTAGTGCCCCTATGTTAACAGGATTATATTCCCTTGTATACGACCAGATTTTATTGATAATATGAGGAGTTGCCTTCACAATCTTCCTGGCGTTTTCACCATGAATGAGCTAATGTAAAATACAGGGAGCAGCTTATAGGAAGACTGCCGAAACAGAAAAGGTACAAAAAGTTGATTATTTTCGCCAGTAAGACAGCTAAAACGAGCGGCTTGGAAAACAGCTATATGGGTGATTGTTGGGCAAAACAGAGTGAAACCGCACTGTATTCGAAGGACCAGGAGTGGGCAAGAAGTGGGTCAAAAACAGGAAATTTGCTGAGGCGAGGGTAACCACTCTCCCATACGGTATGATGTTGAAGAATTAGTGATGTATGACTTCAATTATTCTTCACGGCAAAACGGTATTAATGTGATTTAACGCAGTCAGCGTTTGCCCTGACCACATCTCCGCTTTATTACTTTCCTCGCATTGCAGTCACTAAACATTTATTGCAGACTTCTGAAGTCGGGGCATTGAATGGGGTGCGCCAAGGCCATGCAGATTACCATGCTGGCAGGTGGAAATGCCCGGCAGGCTGGCCCCGAGAGCTGCCTCTTCAGAATTTGAAGAAATGTTGGTCGCGCCGATACACAGTATCAAACAACAAACCGCAGTTGACGCTTCTTGCCGTTTATCGGGATACGGCAAATGCCCCAGCCTGTCCCATGGCGCTGCCGATTGATGTAATTTCACAAAGCCCATCACGACAAGCTTCCAGTGCAGTAAAGAATAGCTAAAAGATGAAAACGTTAAGGCAGAACCGTCTAAAATCATCGCTCAAAATGAGTTGAACCTGCTTCAGGAGTTTTTGAATATCATCAGCGGCTTTAACCGCCTGATGACGCCAATACTGATACAGTCCGTCATTGAAAAAGAAAGAGCAAAAGTCGCTTTTGGTTAAATCGCCTACAATTTTAAAGATGTCCTGGCTTCATGCGCGAAGCGAATCAGCCCTGATGGTGGAAATACAGCAGATATCATAAATACACAGAAAGGGGTACTTGATCAGCTAAAAGAGGATTCATTTTAAATAGCCAGACCGTGGAAACTGAAACCGCGATGAAAGCATAAACACCATGCTCAGCACTCTGGATCTCGCGGTTTGGAACTGCGGCCCCATACAAACGACCGCCCCGATGGTTAAATACGCACTGAATCAGCTAACA